>Ga0364866_10650_pt1 | contig 18941 bp, 18 predicted proteins | sample ExccelAu500001D3_3_FD_206913 | JGI IMG/M metagenome (GOLD analysis project Ga0364866, IMG submission 206913) | Enriched cells from Trout Bog Lake Hypolimnion, Wisconsin, USA - BchlTB.Aug13.5000.01.D3 | ecosystem: Environmental > Aquatic > Freshwater > Lake > Hypolimnion/Profundal zone | place... | reverse complement strand
CATGTACATCGTTGGGTGTTGGTTCCGGAGCATTATCGACATACCGGCGGATGTTGCAATTAAACTCTTCGGCTTCGAGTTCCCCTTTTTTCACCATGCGACTGTATTTGGGCAACTCCTTTTTGTGGGTATAGCTGTACGATATCTTCTCAATATCCTCGGGGCGCAGGGTGTTCTGGTTTTTACCTTCACGATATTCGCGGTCGGCATTGATAAAAAATACACCATCGCGCTCTGCAGCCCCGGCTTTGTTCACAATCAGTATGGAAGCAGGAATGCCAGTACCGAAGAACAGCGCGGGGGGCAATCCGATGACACATTCCAGGATACCCTGTTCGATGATTCTTTTGCGCATCCGTTGTTCCTCGCCGCCCCGAAACAATACGCCATGCGGCATCACCACGGCCATGCGTCCGTTGTCTTTGAGTGTGGCAATCATATGTTGCACAAACATAAAGTCGGCCTGCTTCTTCTGACTCATCCAGTTCACAAAACGCTCTTTGAACTTCATTGCAGCCGTTGTATAATTCTGCGAAAACGGGGGATTGGCCACCACGATATCATATTTCCGGAGTTGTCCGTTATCCGCCAGTTTGGGATCAAGAATAGTATCTCCCTGCTGAATATTGGCATTGCGGATGTTGTGAAAGATCATGTTCATCACACACATCTTATAGATCCCATCTTTTAGCTCCTGACCATGAATAGTGAGATGTTTTGCCGTTCCGTAACGGGCTTCCACATAGTTACGCATATTAATGACCAAACCGCCTGAACCAATCGTTGGGTCGCAGATTTCGGCATCCATTGCCGGTTGAAGGATTTTTCCCATCAGTTGAACCACAGGTGAAGGGGTATAGAATTCGCCCCCTTTTTTTCCGGCGCTCTCGGCAAAGTATTTGATCAGGAATTCATAGGCTGCTCCCAGCAGATCGGGGAATTCGAATTGATCGTCAGTCAGCTTCATGCGGTTGAAGTCTTTGAGCATTTGTGAAAGCACTTCATCGGATAGGATCTTTTCCCCTTTGGTATTTACCGCGTTAAATTTGGTGGTGCTTAGTATTCCCTGCAAAATTTCGGCATTGGCATCTTCAAGAGAATTAAGCGCAATACTTAGCACATCTCCTACATTTTCTAAAACAGTGGAAATGCCGGCCCAGGTATTGGTTTTCGGTAAACTAATAAGTTCATTTGTGAGATTTTTAATATCTATTTCGGTGAGGTTTCCGGAAGCTAATTTATCCTGGATTTGGTTTCTTCGTTTTTCAGTTTGTTGTCCTTCGGCAGTTGGCTTGAACTCAATTTTCCACCGCGCTAACTTCGGCACAAAAAATTCATATTCGGGAGCTTTTACCTCTTCGAGTTCTTCCTCAATTTCCTGTGGCAACAAATCGGGATACTCTTTTAATAAGTTGCCGATGCGCTGAATACGGCCAATTTCAAACTGGTCGTTTACCCGTTTCAGGAACAGCATGGCTATAATATAATCCTTATATTCCGAGGCATCAAGTCCCGCAGCCCGCAAATTGTCGCATTGTAATTTTAAAAAGGTGTTTAATTTGGAGAGTGATATTTTCTTTAGGGTCATATTTTCAAGTGGTTTCAAGGCGCAAATACAATTGTTAAATTTACAAATTTATGTCTATTAATTTGTATTCAACTTCTTTAAATGAGTAAATAATGTTGGTACATAATGGTTGTCCAATTTCTATTAAGCTTATTACATTAAACACCTTGTTTTTCTAACACTTTAAATCATGACCCATCCAATTTGATGTTTATTTTCCCTATATGTGCCTTGTTTAATGAAAATAGGTTTTATATATTTTGCACTGCGTTCTCGCAAAATATTCGGTTATTTAAATCAATTTTGAAATATTTAGTCAAAATCGCAAAAAAATCCCCCTCAGGTTCTTTTTTTCAAATTTTTTCTGTATTTTTATTTATGCTATGAAAAAGGTTCTTAACCAGTTTCCAGGGATCGAACCTAACGTTCATTCATAAGTTTTGTTAAGAAAAGGTTTAATTATCATTATAAATTAAACACTTTATCTGTGTATCAGATTCTCAGATACAAAAATACCGACCATCGCATTTTTACCCCTGGTTCTTCTACGAATAATTCATTCTCGCCGTTAAGACTTCTATTTCACCTTGTCAAACAGCAAAATAGGCTGGAGAAAATCTCATCTTTTTTCAGGAATAACTCAATTATTACCCTTAATAATTCGATTACTCTTCTTATTAAATCAATGATTACCATTAATCAATTAATTACTATTCATAATAATTCATTTATTATCCTTAATAAATCAATTTTATCAAAGTATAAAATATTTATTCCTAAGTATTTTTCAAAAATAGTCGGGAGTGCTTTCTTTATTCCGGGAAATAGTCAGATTATTCTTCGGCATAATTCATCCTTGCTTTGGTATGTAACCCCATATTTTAGACGAAATCTTTGTTTCGGTTGATTCTGCCACTCCCACCAGGGAGTTAATGATTTTGTATTAATCTTTTTGCTTTATTAATGATTACTAAAACGAATTAGGTATGTCAAATTACATTCCGCAGAATGATGCAGAATTTAACTTGTGGCAGATGAGTTTAACTGAAATTATTGAACCCAATCTAACGCAATGGAATATTTCTGCCGATGATTTTACGGCTTTAAAAGCTTCGCAAGCACTCTGGATCACTGCCTTTACAAAGGCAAGTAACAAACAAAACCGCACAAGAGCTGAAGTTCAGTCGAAAGACGATGCTCGTGATTCTTATGAAAAGGTGCTCCGTCAGTTTATTGCACAATGGCTTGCCAATAATGCGAAAGTGATGAACAGCGATCGGGAGAGGATGGGATTAACAGTAAAACAAGTTACCCGCAGACCGGTGTCAGTACCTTCCTCATGTCCTGTCGGTACAGTCGATTTTTCTGTAAGGTTGCAGCATACTATCAATTATGCTGATGAGGCTACTCCGCGGAGTAAAGCCAAACCAGCCGGGGTTCATGGATGCGAGATCTGGTCGAAAATTGATGGGAGCGCCCCGTTGGATGCAAGTGAACTTGATTTTCTTGGAACCAATACCAGCTCTCCTTTCAGCACCACTTTTGAAGGGAAGAATGCTGCCAAGAACGTCTATTATTGGTTAAGATGGGTGAACACACGTGGTGAACCGGGTCCATGGAGCAGGAACATCACAGCAATGGTTGCGGGTTGATCCTCTAAGGTCGTTTGGTAATCTAAAATCTCAACGAGGATTCAAGGTGCAACCAAAATCTGACCGGTGTGGTTTAATGATAACTGACCGGTCAGATTACTTACAATAAATCAATTACGGGTTTCCGAAATACGTTTAGATTGTGAGCGAGATCTATTTTGAATCTTGGGCAACTCCCGCAGAGTTGAAAACTTGTTTCTTTCGTTCTTGTTCCTATGGTTAAAACCGGAGATTATTTACGGGGAACTCCTGCTGAGTTGATATTGGTCAGAATTGTTGGAAACTACTACAGAGTTGAAAACTTGTTTCTTTCGTCTTTGTTCTTCCGGTTAAAACCGGAGGTTATTTACGGGGAGTTGGTATGGATCAACAATACCGGGATCACCTGTGGAGATGATCCGCGTCAAGACTCTGTAAGAGTATTCCATAAATAACCCCCAGTGCATACTGAGGGATGGTGGATAAACGTGACAATACAAACGCGGAAACCCTGTCGGGGTATTCCTGAAACATTTAGATTATGAACAGTTATCGACAAATACTTTATCACATCGTATTTTGCACCCACAACAGGGAAAATACAATACCTCTTGATCAGCAAGAAGCTCTTTACAAGTACATCTGGGGAATAATAACAAAAAGAAAAGGTGTCTTGTATCGTATTAATGGGATGGAGAATCATATTCATATATTGTCTGATTTGCATCCTACTGTTGCTCTTTCGGACTATATTAAAGAGATAAAAACAGCTTCCAATCTTTGGATGAAAGAATCCGGTAGATATCCCAAATTTGTTTCCTGGTCTGAAGGATCTTGTTCTTTAACTTATACTTTTCGCGATAAGGAGATGATTTTAAATTATATCAAGAATCAAAAGGAGCACCATAAGAAAATAACTTTTGAGGATGAATACTGGTCATTGCTCAAAGAGAATGGAGTGGAAGCGGATGAGCGATATATCTTTTGAACTTTTGGGCAACTCCTACAGAGTTGATATTGCTTTCGATTCATCTGCTTTCCTCCGGTTAAAACCGGAGGTTGTTTACGATTACCTCCCACGGAGTTGACATTGGTTAGATTCATCTCCTTTCCTCCCGTTTAAAACCGGAGGTTATTTACGGTTAATTCCCATGGAGTTGGTATGGGTCAGAATGGTTGGCAACTCCTACAGAGTTGATATTGCTTTTGATTCTTCTGCTTTCCTACGGTTAAAACCGGAGGTTATTTGCGGGGAACTTCCATGGAGCTGACATTGGTTAGATTCTTCTACTTTCCTCGGACTCTAATCGAAGGTTATTTATCGGACACTCTCATAGCGTTGATATCTGATAAAACTCTGTAAGAGTATTCCGTAAATAACCCCCAATGAAAACTGGAGGATAGACGTGATAATAAAAACCTGTAAACCCTGTCGGGGTTTCCCTGGACAAGCATTAACTAAAATAATTACAATCTTTTTTACTCTTTTGATATCAATAATCACAATACTATCATTCCACAGCGCTATACCCATTATAGGATACAATTTTATCGATTGGCTTGCGGATTTTTGTCCGGTTTCGTGCATTTGAATAGCCCAGGGCAATAATGAGCTGCACCCTTTTTGAAGCAGGTACTGCACAGATATTCTTCACTTTGGCTTCATCGAACCAGCCAATCATACAACTTCCAAGCCCTTCAGCTGCCGAGGCGAGGCAAATATGTTCGGCCATAATTCCAAGATCCATCAGCGGATAATGTCTCTTTTTTACCCATCCCCCAAGACTGGAAGTGATATTTGCCTCCTCTTCAATCAGAACCAGCAGCAGAGGTGCCTGTTTGGTGAAATGATTCATTCCCAGTATCCTCTCAGAGGTGGCATCGGCAATTTTTGCCCTTATCTCCGGATTGTCGACTACAATAATATGCCAGGGTTGGGCATTGCAGGCAGAGGGGGCCATACGGGCACATTCAAGAATCCGGGCAAGTTTCTCAGCTTCTACCGGTTTATCGAGATAACTCCGGTCACTTTGACGGGTCAGAACCAAGGCTGAAAAGTCCATAAGGAATATTTATTTTTCAAATTTAAACGCAGAGAACCGCAAATTTAAACGCAGAGAACCGCAGAGTTGTTGACTATTTGTCAATTCTGCACATCTTGCGTCTTTTTTACGAAACTCTGCGTTCAGAAGTTCAGGAGCTGTGATTATGCTATAAACTATTGATATCTAATTTATTAAATCCAGTTTAACCATATCCTGAATATCAAGCATTCCAATTGGAAGACCGTTTTCAGTCACAATAATATTATCGACCTGATTGGCATTAAAGATGTCTGCGGCTTTTTGTAAAAAAGAGTCGCCTTCAATTGAAATAGGGTTTGCTGTCATACATTCTCCGACTGAGGCCGTATTAATGTGATCTCCCAATTTTCGCATCTGGCGCCGGAGGTCTCCGTCGGTGAAAATGCCGGTAAGTTTGCCATCTTTTGTGACTACAGAAACTGCGCCCATTCCTGAATCTGTCATTTTCAGGAGTGCATCCAACACTTTACAATCAGTATCAACGATAGGATTTGCTTCTGAAATAACGCTCTTTACCTGAATCGTCATCAGCCGGGTATGCTGAAAGAACTGGTCTGTGCCCAATTTGGTCAGGTGATTATCCGCCAGCTTTTTCATGATGCTCCATGGGAGTGTGATATTATGTGCTCCAAGGCTTAGTGCATCCTTGATATGTTCAGGATATCTCACAGATGAGAACATCACCTTACAATCGTAGTTATACTCTTTAATGACCGCGACAATTTGTTTTATCAGTCCAAGGGCATCATGTCCCTGATCCTGCATCCGGCCTACCAACACACATACATAATTTGCTCCGGCAGTCAGAGCCATATATGCTTGCTGAATATTGTAAACCAGGTGAAGATTGATTAAGAATCCTTCGTCGTGGAGTTTTTTACACGCTTTTACCCCTTCGAAATTGACCGGAATTTTGAAAACTGTTCTTTTCTTGTCCAATCCAAGGTTTAACAAACGATGGGCTTCGGCAACAATTTGTTCAGAAGTTTCGCCCAACGCTTCAATCATCAGCACAGGGACCATCTTCGATAATCTGATAATGGCTCCGTCGATATCGGTAATCCCGTTTTTGTGCATAAATGTAGGTGTAGTGGTAACACCGTCAATGATCCCCAGTTTCAGGGCTTCTTCAATTTCAGCAAGGTTAGCCGAGTCAAGAAAAAATTCCATAAATTATTAGTTTAAATTTTTAGTTCTGTATTTTACTTCTATATTATGAATGTCGATCAGTGGTTTGAGAAACTCCGTAACATCGTCGATGCACATCTGGCTGGCTGCATCACATAATGCACGTGATGGATCAGGATGGACCTCAAGAAATAAACCGTCAATGCCTGCAGCGACCCCCGCGCGTGCAAGGGTTGGGATAAACTCCCTGGAACCTCCCCTTGGATCTGAACTAGGGATTCCATATTTGCGTATCGAATGGGTCACATCAAAGATCACCGGATAACCTGTTGACCTGAGATGGTAAAAACTTCGGGGATCAACAATAAGATCATTATATCCAAAAGCATAACCACGCTCTGTGACCATAATGTTATAATTTCCGGCTTGTTCCGCTTTTTTCACCGGTTTAATCATATTTTCCGGGGAGAGGTACTGGGCATGTTTCAGGTTAAGAACTTTACCCGTTTTCGCAGCCTCTACCACGAGGGTGGTCTGCATCACAAGATAAGCCGGTATCTGAATCACATCAACTACATCGGCCGCTGCCGCAATCTGATCCGGATAATGAATATCAGTGATCAGAGGAACATTGAACTGATCCTTTATTTTCTGAAGCATTGCAAGCCCTTCATACAGTCCGGGTCCGGAATAAAAATCGGCCGAACTGCGATTATCTTTCTGAAATGAAGATTTAAAGATAAGCGGCAAATCGAGTTTCTCAGATAAACCAACCAGGAATTCGGCAGTGTCCATCATCGTTTTCTCATCTTCCACTACACATGGACCTGCAATCAGGAAAAGCTTGTCAGCCCCGCAGTCAATATTTCCTACTTTAATTATTTTCGTCATCCTGATTCTATTACATTTTCATAAGCAGTCCGCGTAGTTTTTCCCGGGTAATAATCTTTTCCCAATCCGGTCCGCAAACATGCTGCCACATAAAAATAAGGGTTAAGGAAACATCGATCATTTGATCAATCTCATCGGGGGTACATCCGGCAGTTACACCATGGGGAATGTCAATGTTATTAATTCGCATCATCTCCCTGAATTCTTTTACAGCTTCGGGATAAAATTCTTCCAGCTGATTGAATACCACACAGTTTCCTACACCATGGTGGATATTGGTTACAGTAGCCAGACCATAAGAGATAGCGTGGCAGGCTCCAACCTCTGAATAGGTTAAAGAGAGTCCACCCAGATAAGAAGCAATCATCAGTTTCTCCTCATTTTCAGGTGAGCGACTGTCGCTTCCTAAATAGATGTCTCTGAAAATCCGGAGAGATTCTGTTCCTAATGAATCACCCATGACCGACTTACGATACCCGTTTAGTGCTTCAATATTATGAATATAACAATCCATCGCCGTATAAAATCGAATAGGTTCAGGAACCGTTGTAATCAATTCCGGATCGAGGACCAATTGGTCTGCTGCCGTGAAATTGCCTTTGATTCCTAGTTTTTTTACCGGACCAGTGAGTACCGTTGTCATGGACACTTCAGCTCCGGTTCCGGAAATGGTGGGAATTACGGTGCAATGAACTCCCTTGTTCTTAATAAAATCGAGACCCTGATATTGTACAGAAGATCCTTCATTGGTAAACATCAGACGGATTGCCTTTGCATAATCCATGACTGTGCCCCCTCCGATACCCACTACGGAAACCGGCAGACCCTTATTAAGCCCTTTTATTTCGGCGACGATCTCATCGACAGTTTTTGTCTTTGGTTCGTCTATGGTATCAATCATTTTGAGAATATCCTGAGGGTGAGATGGAATCCGTTTTAGAAAATCTTTCCCTTCAAAATATTTGTCTACAAGAAACAGAACGAATGAATCCTGTTCTATGCGTAATTCTCCGAGGATATCCCCGAGTTGGTCAAAACTATTCCGACCATATAAAATCCGTCCGACTGGTTTTAAATTCCTGAACATAACTGTTTTATTTAATTGCTTTTTTTAAAGCTGACCTCATTTTGGAGGCCAGTGTGTTTAACTCCTCTTCACTCCAGTTTACCATAATCTGGGTCATCATCAGTCGTTGCATAATATCATCCGATTGAGGGACCTGGAGGTTCTTATAGTCTGGTACATTATTCATCTTCATCACCGGAAGATTGAAAATTGATTTTAACTCTTTCAAATGGCCCCATTGACGGTGATAGTGAAAATTATTCCGGTACCAATAGGATGCGCTGAGATCTTCTTTTTGAAATTCATCAAAAACCCTCGTTGCCTGATCTGCATCGGGGAGGAAAAAGGAAAGAAAGGTTGCAGAATCTCCCGCTTCGTCAGGCACGTGCCTCATCTGAATTTCGGGAAATTCCTTTAAAACTTGTTTTAGTATATTTTGATGACTCTTTTGTTTTTCAATCATATAGGGCAATTTGCGCAGCTGGGCCAGCACTACCGCAGCGCCAAGTTCTGATCCACGGAAATTATACCCGAGTATCGGATGTTGTTCTGCACCCCTTGCATTTCCGATGTGATCGTGTCCATGATCGGAATATTTATGAGCGCGGTCGTATAATTCATCATCATTGGTAGCAACCGCTCCACCTTCACCTGCAGTGATGATCTTGTAGTAATCGAATGAAAAGGCGGACATTTTGCCAAAATTTCCCAACATTTTTCCACGATAACTTCCACCGAGGGCAGGGGCAGCATCTTCAATCAGTATCAGGTTGTGTTTTTGACAAACAGCCAGAATCTCGTCCATTCTGCCCATTGATCCAAAAACCTGGACGATTAAAACAGCCTTAGTCCTTGGGGTGATTGCCTTCTCAATCCCTTCGGGACTTATACACAAAGTTTCATCAATTTCTGCAAAAACGGGAATTGCTCCGGCTAACAGAACTGCCTCGATAGGTGCAATAAAGGTATAGGGGGGAACAATAACCTCGTCACCATATCCAATGCCACAACAAGCCAGCGAAAGTGAATCAGCTGCAGTTCCGCTGGCGCAGAAATGAGTGTGCTTAACCCCCAGGTAAGTGCTGAATTCTTGTTCGAAAGTCTTAGCTTTCCAAATTCCATTGCGTTGTGAATCATGTCCGTACCGAAATAACACTCCTGTTTCCAGTACATCCATAACCTCTTTTCGTTCCTCGTCCCCGAAAAGTTCAGTGCCTGCCATATCAAATCTTTTAAACTATAATAATTCAATTATTGAATTTCAAAAACAGAAGTTATGTCAACGCGTGATATAGTCTCTTGCCTGAAATTCAGAGGTTAACCTATGACCAATTTCTCCTGTTCTTAAAAACCTGTAAAATTACATTTATTTTGAAAACAAAACCTGAAAAATACCATTATTAAGCAGGTTTGGTGCAAACAAGTGGAATGTTAATGCGATACGTACTGATCATTAGCATAATATTCTTCTGTTTTAAAGAAAAAATATGGCCATTCCTGAAACAGCTAAAAATGCACCGGCAATTTCTTTCCAGTTTAACCTTTCCCGAAATATTAAAACAGAAGGGATTAAGATAAAAACAGGAACTGTTGCAATCAATGTTGAGGCAATTCCAACCGTGGTATATTGAAAGGCAAGCAGACTTAAGGAGACACCAAGAAATGGCCCGAAGAATGAGCCAATAACCAGCGGTGTGATAGCTTTATTGTTTTTTAAAGAGTAACCGATTGAGCGCCATTCCTTAGCCAGGGTTATGATAACGATAAATCCCAGAATCCCGGTAATCACTCTGATCTCGGAAGAGGCAAAAGGATCGTAGTTTCCCATTCCCAATTTTGAAAATACGGCACCAACACCCTGACCTATTGCCCCTCCCAGAGCCAGAAGCAATCCTTTAACCGGATAATTCAACCTGGATTTATTAGTGTCGGATTCAGGACGTTTCAGAATTACGATTGCAATACCGGATAAGACCAGTAGCATTCCCAGCCCATTTAACCAGGTAAGTTTTTCGTGAAGAATCAGAGCTCCGGCCAGAGCTGCCGTTGGGGGTGCCAGTGACATGATCAGCATCGACAATTTTGCTGACTGGTAGGAGTAGGACTTAAACAGACAATAATCGCCTGCAACAAAACCAACTAAACCTGATATCGACAGCCATTTCCATGCTTCCGGTGTAGCATCTGAAGGTGTCCATAAACCACGCATTACTTTCGACCAGAGGAGAAACATTCCCATAGCCAGAACTAATCTGGCAATATTCACGGCAAGTGAACCAGCACGGCGAGTGGCGAGGGAGAAAGATAATGCCGATGCAGTCCAGCATATTGCGGTAAATATTCCGGCTATTTCACCTAAATGACCTGTTTGCATGCAATTTATTGATTGGCGGCAAAAGTAACGATACCGTTTTGAATGTCCGCTGAAAAGAGGATAAATATTGGTTAGCCAGTGAATGCCGGAATCATTTTCTCTTTTCCTTGTAGCTGTTGATGCCCAATATTCCATTAATCAACGAAACTAATATGCTGAAGATTATAGCTGTGAATAAACCGGATACTGAAAACCCACGGATAAAATGGTTTGCAATTAACACCATAATTCCATTTATAACTAATAAGAAAAGTCCCAGGGTTACGATTGTCACCGGGAATGTCAGGATAATCAGGATGGGTCTGACAATAGAATTGAGCAGAGCAAGTACAACTGCAACCACAAAAGCTGCAAAGGGAGTTGAAATAACTACTCCCGGCAGGATGTATCCTACGATAATTATTGATATTGTGCTGATAATTATACGGGTAAGCATAATCGGGTTATTTTGGTGGATATCTCTCTGACTTCTTAAAGATATAACTATTTATTGATAAACCTCTATTGAAGATGACTTGATTTATATGGAAAAAAATACCAATTTTGGGGCTTCATAAATAATATTTTAAATATGCGTCTTATTGTTCAGTCAGAGGCAGTTGGAGTGGCTAAATGGTCTGCGTCCTATATTGCCCGGAGAATCAATGAATCGGGTAATTCAGCTTTAAAACCATTTGTGCTTGGTCTTCCAACGGGCAGCACTCCGCTTGGTACCTATGCCGAGTTGATACGGATTTACCGTGAGGGGAAGGTTTCCTTCAAAAATGTGGTCACCTTTAATATGGATGAATATGTAGGAATACCTAAAGACCATCCGCAGAGTTATTATACGTTTATGTGGGATAATTTTTTCAGTCATATTGATATCCCTACTGAAAATGTCAATATTCTGAACGGGAATGCCTTGAACTTAAAGGATGAGTGTGCTGATTATGAGGCAAGAATTAAAGCATTCGGGGGAATCGACCTATTTATGGGTGGTATTGGTGAAGATGGTCATATTGCTTTTAACGAACCCGGATCAAGCCTTTCATCACGTACCAGAGATAAAGCCCTTAACCAGGATACCATTTTGGTTAACAGCCGGTTTTTTGATAATGATGTGAATAAAGTTCCAAAGTTTGCTCTTACCGTTGGAGTTGGAACAGTTATGGATTCCCGTGAAGTTCTTATTCTGGTTACCGGACATAATAAAGCCCGTGCTCTGCGGCAAGCTGTCGAAGAAGGGGTTAATCATATGTGGACCATTTCAGCCCTTCAGCTTCATCCTCATGGATTGATTATTTGTGACGAGGCTTCAACCGTTGAATTAAAAGTTGGAACCTACCGGTATTTTAAAGATATTGAGAAAGATAATCTCGATCCGGAATCTTTATGGAGCAGCGATAAATACCTGGGGTGGTAGATAGTTAGTAAGAAGGGAGAAGGCAGAAGTAGAAATGCAGAAGTAGGGTGATTAAATGATAGCGACTGAAAGACGGAGCGCCAGACTGTGACTGTCTTCCAGCTAATTACTTAGCCTCCCGTCGTTCCTTCTGCCTTCTCCCCATTCTGCCTAACTGAAAAAATGGTGATCCAGCAGTATTTTTTCTACCGGACTAACATTATTTAGCACTAAAGTCCGGTAAGCCATCCTGGCCACTTTTTCGATAACAACCGTATGATCGAAAGCGCTGCTTACATCTTTTCCCCAACAGAAGGGTCCATGACCGTAGACAAGGACACCGGGGATCCGCATGGGATCAAGATTGCGTGACAGAAACGTATTCACTATCATTTTCCCTGTTTCCAATTCCAGATTGTTCTCTACCTGTTCAATAGTCAGCGGTAACGTACAAGGAATTTCTCCATTGAAAAAATTGGCATGAGTGATGCCAAGTGGAGGAATACCTCTTCCAGCCTGTGCCCAACAAGTTGCATATTCAGAATGGGAATGAAGAATTGCACCGATATGGGTGAAATTCTTATATAATTCAAGATGAGTATCGGTATCTGTAGATGGCTTAAGTGTCCCTTCCACGATATTTCCGTTCAGATCCATCACGACCATATCCGCAGGAATCATCTCTTCGTAAGAAACCCCGGATGGTTTAATCACCACCAGACCCTTCTCCCGGTCAATTGTGCTGACATTCCCCCAGATATAGATAACAAGACCTTGTTCCACGAGTTTTAAACTGGCCTTATAGACCTGATGTTTCAGGTTTTCAAGCATGATTTTAGCAAATTTTTATTTTAATTAAATTCAGAACCTAAAGATCATAAATTTATTTCAAATTATTGCTAAAATGGTTAAAATTATTTCCAATTAATCGGATTCGATACAAATTTGTAACAATAATAAAAGAGCCGGATTCTTTAATCCGGCTCTTTTATATTACCATATTTTAGCCCTTTTAGCCTCATCGAGGTACATCGGTTGCCCAGGCTTAATATTAAAGGCTGCATAAAACTCGGGTAAATTTCTTAACGGACCAATCACCCGGTATTTTCCCAGAGAATGGGGATCTTCCTTAGTGCGACGTAAGATCTCTTTATCCCGGATATTATCTGCCCAAACATGGGCATAAGCGAGGTAAAACCGTTGGTCCGGCGTAAATCCGTCAATTGGATTAGTTTCTTTGCTTGCCAGTTTAAACGCCTGGTGTGAAATATTTAACCCGCCAAAATCAGCAATGTTTTCCCCCAAGCTCAATTTGCCATCAGCATGAATTGAATCAATCACAATAAAACTGCTATACTGGTCGGCCAGTACTTTGGTTTTTTCATCGAATAATTTGGAATCCTCAGGAGTCCACCATTCGGTAAGATTACCAACTTTGTCGTATTTACGTCCCTGATCATCAAACCCATGTGTGAGCTCATGACCGATAACTACACCGATAGCGCCATAATTCACTGCATCGTCACCATGAAGGAAAAAGAATGGTGGTTGAAGGATGGCAGCCGGGAATACGATTTCATTCATATCGGGAGCATAATAGGCATTCACGGTCTGAGGAGACATGAACCATTGGGTTTTATCTACCGGTTTATTAATTTTAGAGTAATTGAACGCTGTTTCAAATTGATTGGAACGAATCACATTCAGAACATAGGAATCGTCCACAATTTCAAGACCTGAATAGTCTCTCCACTTATCCGGGTATCCTATTTTTACATTGATAGCATGTAATTTTTCGAGTGCTTTTAATTTGGTTTCAGGCCCCATCCATTCCAGATTTTTTATCCGTTCGCCGAGTGCAACGCGCAAATTTTCAACTAACTTAACCATTCTCTGCTTGGCTTCAGCAGGGAAGTATTTTGCTACATAAAGTTGACCAATAGCTTCGCTTAGGGCTCCGCTTGTCACTCCAAGTACCCTTTTCCACCGCGGTCTCATCTTTTCCACACCCGACATTGCTCTTCCAAAGAAGTCAAATTTCGCATTGACGAAATCATCCGAAAGATAGGATGCTGTGCTGTTGATCAGATTCCAACGCAGGTAAACTTTCCAGTCTTCAACCGGAACTTCCTTGATGACTGCGCTTACCTCTTTAATAAATAAAGGTTGGTTAAGATTAATTTCACCAGGATCGCCAACCCCCTGAGAAACAAAATAGCGATTCCAGTTGAAAGAGGGGGATAGATCGATTAACTCCTTAGTAGTTATTTTATTATATGTTTTAATCGGATCGCGCTGTTCAAGCCGGGTCATTGAGGCTTTTGCCAGGCGGGTCTCGAGGCTCATGATGGTCAGTGCCGATTTTTTTGCCGTAGCTTCATCGTCACCCAGAAGTTTATGGAGTTTTTCGATGTAAACCACATATTTTGTCCTTAGATCCTTGGAGCGTGCATCATCATTGATATAATAATCGCGGTCAGGCATTCCGATTCCACCCTGAGTTAGCTGAGCAATCACCATAGAACTGTTTTTGGCATCGGTTGAGCCATAAAATCCGAATAAAGGGGAAAAACCGTAGGTATGAAATCTGGCGATTTCAATTTCAACGTCTTCCATCGACTTTATCTTTTCAATTTCCTGGAAATAATGTTCTAATGGTTTGAGACCTTGTTGCTTTATCTTTAAGGAGTCCATCCCAAGATTAAAAAGAGTAGCTGTTTTATCAGCGATCGTCCCTTTTTCATTTTTCTTCGATGCTGTCTCCTTAACCAATCCATTTAATTGCTTTTCAGCTAGTTCTGCCAGTTTATCAAAGGAGCCAAAGCGCGAGCGATCTGCTGGTAACGGATTTAGTTTTTTCCATCCACCATTGGCATAAGCGTCAAAATCGTGACCTGGATCGACTGATGTATCCATATCTGCCAGACTAATTGCAGGAGTTGCCTTTTTTTGCGTAATATTGTTGCAGGCAATAAATATTCCAGTTGTCATAAGGCACAAGAATAATGTAATTAATAATGATTTGTATTTCATGACGGTAAGTATTTTTAGAATGCACAAAATTATCGTATTTGATTTAAATATATGTTAAGAACGATTCTTGATTACTCCTCGTTTACTGTTTTTTTTGTTTGACCTGGAGGATGATCATTATCTTTATTTTAAAACAATAATCCACAATTTTTATGCGTAAGAAAATTATTTTATCAACCATTTTATTTGGATTATTTGGAACCTGTTTTGGCCAGCAAATTTCAACCTAGAACCAATGGAGCTGGTTAATCGGAGATTGGAAAGGGGAGGGGAGCGGACAACCCGGGCAGGGAGGTGGGACCTTCAGTTTTAAAGCCGACCTCGATCAAAAAATTCTTGTTCGGGAAAGTCACTCTGAATATCCGGCATTAGGAATTAAACCTGCAGTTATTCATGATGATCTGATGGTCGTTTATCCTGACTATTCAGGAAGTCCGGTAAAGGCAATTTATTTCGACAATGAAGGGCATACGATTAATTATTCGGTTACCTATTCCGACAAGACTATCGTTTTGACAAGTGATAAAATCGGGAATATCCCGGTCTTTAGATTGACCTATATTCAATTGAACGATGAATCGGTAGATATTAAATTTGAGATTTCGCAGGATGGGGTGAAATTTAATTCCTATATTGAGGGTAAAAGCAAAAAGATTAGGTAATAAAAAACCAGAAGGTTTCTGAAACTTTCTGGTTTTAAAATTAATTTCCAGGATCTATCATTGCAACAACCCAATCTCATCAGGAGTGATTGGAATCCGGTTGCCTAATATTCTGGCCCCGGTTTCAGTTACCAGAATATCGTCTTCAAGTCTGATCCCCCCAAAATCGAGGTAATCCTTTACCTTACTGAAGTTGATGAAGGTATTATTCGTTTTTTCCTTTTCCCATTGTTCAATTAATGCCGGGATAAAGTATATTCCCGGCTCATTGGTGATTACAAAATCTTTTTGCAATCTTCGGCCAAACCTCAGGTAAGCGGTCCCAAACTGGTTAATTGGGTGAATTTCATCGTCATAACCCACATGAATCTGCCCGTAATCCTCCATATCGTGAACGTCAAGACCCATCATGTGTCCCAATCCATGCGGAAAGAACAAGGCATGAGCCCCATTGGCAACAGCTTCATGAACATCGCCTTTCATTAAGCCCAGCTCTTTTAATCCTGAAGCGATAACTTCAGCTGCTTTAAGGTGAATACTTAAATAGGTTTCTCCGGGTTTGATCAGAGTTGTGGTCGTATTATTCGCCTTAAGTACAATATTATATATGTCAAGCTGCTTTTGGGTAAACTGACCACCTACGGGTATGGTCCGGGTAAAATCGGAAGCATAATGCATATTTGATTCAGCTCCGGCATCCACAATCATCAATCGCCCTTTTTCAAGTTTAAAAGAGTGATCGTGATTATGAAGGGTCTGCCCGTTTTGAGTAAGAATGGTTGGGAACGAGGTTCCACTTCCACCTGCATGTGCTATCCCTTCAATGGTTCCTGCAATCTCCTGCTCCATCACTCCCGGTTTTGCCATTTTCATGGCAGTCAAATGCATCTTAAAGCCTGTTTCACAAGCTTTTTCAATTTCTGCAATTTCTTCACGATCCTTGGCTGATCTCATCTCCACCATGATCCGGATAAGTTCCATTGAAGAATATGTGGAAAGTAACGATGCCTGAATCCCGGTGATCTCCTGAAGCAGGAGTTTGTTTTCAGCCCGGTAAGGGGGAATAAAATGAATCCTATTATCCTTTAAGTGAGCGGAAGAATTGAAAAGTTCTTTAAATGGCAAAGTATTTTTGACACCAACAGAAGCTGCTAAATCTTTAACCGATGGTTTTGTACCCATCCAGATGATATCTTCCATGGTGATGTCGTCACCAAAAATGGTGTCATTGCCTGAATCAGCGTCAATTATTCCAAATAAACCCGGAATATCAAGACCGAAGAGATAAAGGAACGTACTGTCCTGCCTGAAATGATAAGTATTGTCGGGATAATTCATCGGGGATTCTGTATTCCCCGGAATCAATACTACTCCGCTGCCCACTTTATCACGAAGCCTGTTTCTTCGTGCAATATAAATCTGCTTTTCAAACATATCCGGGATTTTAGGTGATTTAGTTTTATTTGGTGTTCTCCGTGAAAATTAGGTTTCCAATATTAATGGTTTATATATCCCTGAAGTAATCTGAAATAAATTAACCGGTGATTTTAGCTGGCAATCCTGCTTTCATCACTTTTTTCTCATTTGCCGGCCTTGGAATAAACATATCGGCCCCGGTTAAGCCAGCCTCACTGATCGCTTTCAGGCAATATTCCATTCTTCCCAAATCATTGTTTGAACCATTATTTGTTCCGAAGGAGAATTTAACTCCGGCTGCTTTCGCCCGCTGAATAAAGGTAATACTCGGGATTTTGAATCGCGCATTGATCTCAAGGGCAACATCATTGTCCTTAAGAACTTTAATCACCCGGTCCATCCGTTCAGGGGTCCAAAGCCGGTCGTAATCAGCAGCCAGTTTCGCCGGGAGATAAGTCGGATTCGCATGAATATCCACAGGTTCCTGGCTAAGAATCGCCTCAATTTTGCTGACCAGCAAATCCATGAATTTTTGGTCGTTTTCAACGAAAGTCTCTTCGGGAATCCAAAGCCTCATCCGATGCCCTTTCAGGTCAGTCCAGGTCATTGCATCGGTAAAAATATAGTCGAAACGGGCAACTGCCTGGGGCGAGAAAAGGGTCACCCATTCGCGGCCTTCGCATTGCATCGCCTTGAAAACAGGCTCTTTACTAATGCCGTTAAAATAGGCATTTAAAGTGGAATCATTGGTAACCGGGAATTTCAATCCGCAGTTTGCTGCAACACCATAATTGCATCCAATTTGATGAGCATGGGTATAAGCCTGATCCATAGTCAGCCCACCTTTCAGGTGAGTATGAAAGTCGATGAGCGGGAATCCCTGGTCATTCAGACGATCCACTATTTTCGTGAGGCTGTCGGGTGTTGCCGGGTTATTTTGCCCCGTTTGTTCAACTGTAAGTGGTTTTATCATCATCTCCCCAAGTAATAATTCACCCTTTCCATTGGATCTTCTGATTACGATTCGCCCTTCGCGCAGAACTCTTCCGGAGATATCACCTGCACGTTCCACGTTGGCCGGCTCATCGTATTCACAGACTGTTTTGTCGTTGACCACTACCTTAATATGATTTGCTGCTACGTTAACTCCAAGGGTAAACCATTGATTGTCTGTCGCGGTTCTGACAAAGTTATTCCGGATTCTGGAAAGGCTCCCTGTTTTTTGGAGTTTTCCAATCCGGTAATCGCTGTTATTAATCTTCACTTCATACCCGTCGGCATTGCTTGCGGCATCAGTTGCATCAAATATAAGAACACCTTCTGCACCTTCAGTAGTTTTAAGTTTTACGGTCAATTCAAAATTCTGAACATTGAATTGCGAGGTTATTGAAGAGGTTGGATTTTTAAGCAGCAATCCATCTTTTGTGACCTCAACATCGTGCTGCAAACAAAATTTATCGATGTTCGAAGCATCAATTTTTGTGACTTCTCCTTGTTTTGGACCTGTCTGGCAGGCATAGAACACCATTGTGATCAGGATCGCAGTAAAAATTCTAGTATGACTCATATCCTATTGATTTTAGCCGTTTTAATTTGAATGACGAATATACCAAGATTATTGTTCTAAATATCATCTGCAGACATAATTCCTGATGAATTTCTGAATATGAAATAGTATCAGCTCAGGAATTTCTTCCTTAGCGCT
>Ga0364866_10645_pt1 | contig 19023 bp, 17 predicted proteins | sample ExccelAu500001D3_3_FD_206913 | JGI IMG/M metagenome (GOLD analysis project Ga0364866, IMG submission 206913) | Enriched cells from Trout Bog Lake Hypolimnion, Wisconsin, USA - BchlTB.Aug13.5000.01.D3 | ecosystem: Environmental > Aquatic > Freshwater > Lake > Hypolimnion/Profundal zone | place... | reverse complement strand
CGACCAACCTCGTTCCGCCCGTGACCTGGCAAACCTTGCAAACGATATATATGAATCTACAAAACGTCATCCAAGTGTTGGATGGGGCGGGGACCAACCAAGCGCGATTTTACCGGATATTGGTGCAGTAGCGCGGGGATCCCACCTGCGGATTCGCCGAGCGACTCTCACAATGAGGGAACTGGCGGCGAGACGCCGCCAGAACCCGCAGCCGAGACGGCTGCGCTACGCTACGCCGCGCCGGACACAAGATCCCAATGCGTGCAGAAGTACGACTTGTCCCGCCAAAGCATTTCAGTCGAGCTTTTCCCAGAGCTTGATTTCCGGAGGAGCCACGCACAGCTCATCCACACGCGGCAGCAGCGCGGCGAGATGCGGTGATTTTAAATGCGCCTCAAGCAATTCTTTGCCGGCCCAATTTTCGTAGAATAAGAACTTCCCGGGATGGTCCGGGGAAATGTGCAAATCGTAATTGATACAGCCGGCCTCCTGCCGCGTCGGTGCGAGCAGGGCCAGCAGCAAACGTTTCAATTCCGCCTCCCTGCCGGGACGGGCTTCAAAGGTGGCGACCACAGTAACGGGTTTCATGATGGTTGGTTTGGTTATGAGTGCGGATAGTCAGACAATTGATTCCAGGATTTTCTCGGCCGCCGCGCGCGGATTTTCCGCGGCATAGATCGGCCGGCCCACTACCAGCCAGCTTGCCCCGGCCGCCATCGCCTCCCGCGGCGACAGCGTGCGTTTTTGATCATCGGCCTTTTCAGCGCCGGTGCGGATGCCGGGGGTGACAAGTTGGATGTGCGCGGGCAGAACCTGGCGCAACGCCACCAGTTCCAGCGGGGAACAGACCAAGCCGCGCAGACCTGATTTTACCGCGAGCTGCGCGAGCCGGACCACCTGCTTTTCGGCATCCGCTTCGCAGCCAATTTCCGCCAGCGTTTCGTTGCTGGAACTGGTCAGCACGGTCACGCCGAGCACGAGCGGCGCGGGCCGGCCCAAGGATTTTGCGGTGTCCTGCGCGGATTTTTCCGCCGCCCGCATCATTTCGCCTCCGCCGCTGGTGTGAAGGGTGAGCATCTGCACGTCCAGGCGTACGGCGGCGGCAACCGCCTTGGCGACGGTGTTGGGGATGTCGTGAAATTTCAGGTCGAGAAACACGCTGGCGCCGGTCGCACGAACGCGCCTAACAATATCCGGCCCGGCGGAAACAAACAGCTCCTTGCCGATCTTGAACGCGCCGACGGCGGGCGCGATCTGTTCCGCGAGTTGCCAGGCTTGTTCCGCCGACGGCACGTCGAGGGCGGCGATGATGGGATTTCGGTTGGTCACAAGTGGCTCAAAAAATAGCAGCCGACGCCAGGCGGCTCAAACTATTTTCAACTTCGTGCTTTTGACTTGGCGACAGTTTTTGTCTAGCCTGTGGCCATGAAAATTACCCGCCACACGGACCCAAGTTTTTCGGCCAAACTCGGCGAATTGTCCGCCAATGCCAGCTTGTTCGACCCGGAAATCGAACGGCGCACCAAGGCGATTCTGCACGAGGTGGCGACGCGGGGCGACGCCGCGGTGCTGGAATTCACGGAGAAGTTCGATGGCGCAAAGCTCACGGCGGACCAACTCGCGGTGACCCAGGCAGAATTGTTCAACGCTTCGCTCGCCGCGGATGAATCATTGCGGGCAGCGGTGGCCGAGGCGGAGAAGAACATCGCCGGGTTCGCCAAGAAATCCCTGCGCAAAGGCTGGCAGGCGAAGAACTCCCACGGTGCGGTGGTGGGCGAAAAGTTCGATCCGTTCCAGCGCGTGGGCATCTACATTCCCGGCGGCACCGCCCCGCTGGTTTCCACCGCGCTGATGACCATCACGCTGGCCAAGGTGGCGGGCTGCAAGGAAATTGTGGTGACGACGCCCTGCGGGAAGGATGGCTCCGTCAACCAGGCCATTCTCTTTGCCGCGCGGGCGGCGGGCGCGACGGAAATCTACCGCATCGGCGGCGCACAAGCCGTGGCGGCGATGGCGTACGGCACCCAAACCATTCGCCGGGTGCAAAAGATCTTCGGGCCCGGCAACGCCTACGTCAGCATGGCCAAGCGCCTGCTGGTCGGGCACGTGGCGATTGACCTGCTCGCCGGGCCGAGCGATTTGCTGGTGCTGGCCGATGATACGGCGAATCCGCGGTTTGCCGCCTCCGACATGCTGGCGCAAGCCGAACACGGCTCCGGCCACGAACGGGTCTGGCTGGTCACGAGCTCCGCCAAAATTCTCACGGCGGTGGAAAAGGAAATTGGGAGGCAATTGCCCAAACTCTCGCGGCGCGAGTTGATCCGGCGCGTGCTGGACCGCAACGTCTGGCTGATTCAAGTCAAATCCATGGCCGACGGCGTGGCGCTGGCGAACCGGATTGCGCCGGAACATTGCGAAGTCATCACCCGCGAGGCGCGCAAAGTCAGCGGCGGCATTGTAACGGCGGGCGCGCTGTTTCTAGGCAACTGGTCGCCGACCGTGCTGGGCGATTACATCGCCGGGCCCAGCCACGTGCTGCCGACCGACGGCGCGGGGAAGTCCTTTGCCGGACTGACGGTGGACCAGTTCCAGCGCCGCACCAGCGTGGTGGAATACAACCGCGCCGCGCTCAAGAAAGCGCGGAGAGGCGTGCAAAAATTCGCGGAAATGGAAGGGCTGGATGCGCATGGGAAAAGCGCGGAGATGCGCAAATAAAATTCGAGGCTACAAAGATACCGCCACTGACGCGGCTGCCAAAAATTCCCAGTGGGCGAACATCGCGGCCTGGCCGCATGGCTGGCCGCTTGCGGAGAGCAGGTTCCAGACGGTGGCCTGGGCAATGCGGAAGCGCCGTCCGGTCTTGGAAATACGGATGCCGGAATAATCGTCAATGAACCCCCGGGCCGTGACGGCAGCCAGCAAGCGGGCGCGCTCCTCGCGGTTGGGGGCTTCGGCGGTCAGGCGCGAGGGGGTACAGGTGAGTTCGGCCCACGACATTTCCCAGAGGGCCAGGGCGGCTTGGTTGCCGTAGTTCAACACCGGGTCGGTTTCGGTGCCATGGGAGACGAGCACGAAGGGCGCGTGGAAGATCTTCGCTGCTAATTCGGCGGGAGCTGGGGGAGTGAGAGCTGAGGGTTGAGGGTTGAGGGTAGCGGGAAAGCTGCTTCGAGCCGGGTCGGAGACCGGCGCTCCGATCGGCAATAATTCGCGGCCGGTCCAGTGTTTCAAACTGCGCGCAATGCATTCGGTTTGCGCGATGACAGAAGGGGTTTGCCAGATCGAATTCATGTTTGTTTGCACAGCTTTTCTCCTCCTCGCCCTCGTCCTCGCAATCGAATACCGGAAAACTCAAGGACGAGGAGGCTGGGGTTCAGATTTGTCGCACTGGGGATTTCGGAGGTCATGGTGTTCATAGCGCCAGACGCAGGGTCTGCGCAAGTTCCTCGGGCGTGAGCGCGATGGGGTTGGCCTTCATGCTGCTGGCATTGGCGGCTTTGGACACAATGTCAGCGACGTGTTCTTCCCGGATACCATAGGCGCCCAGCTTTGAAATGGGCAGGGCAGACACAAGTGCTTGCACCCATTCCACGCCGGCGTCGGCCGCGGCATGCGGGTTGCCGGCAAGGAGGGTGGCAATGCGGTAATAACGGCGCAGGGCTTCACTGTTCGGTTCGCGTTCGCGGAGCGCGCGAAGGTTCGCAGCCATCACATACGGCAGCAACGCGGCGCAAACGGCCCCGTGCGGTGCGGGGAACATGCCGCCAATCGGTCCGGCAAACCCGTGGACGGCCCCCAGCCCGGCGTTGGCCAGCGCGAGTCCGCCGAACAAGCTGGCCAGGGCCATGTCTTCGCGAGCGGACTTGTTCCCGCCGTTGAACACGGCTTCGCGCAGCGAGCGCGCCACGCGTTGAATGCCTTCCACGCAAAAACCGTCCGTCATCGGATTCGCCCGCAGGCAGACATAAGGCTCGATGAGCTGCGTAAGGGCGTCGAGGCCGGTGCTGGCGGTAAGCGCAGGCGGCAGGTCGCAAGTGAGTTCCGGGTCAATCACCGCCGCGCTAGGCCGCAAGTGGTTGCTGCGCAAGCTGACTTTGACCTGGTGTTCGGGGGAGGCGATAACCGAGTTGCGCGTAACTTCAGAGCCGGTCCCGGCAGTCGTGGGAATGGCAAAAAAAGGCATCGTCGGTTTGGCCAGCGACTTTCCCTTTCCGATTATTTCAAGGTAGTCCAACAATCCGCCTTCGTTCGTCATCAGGGCGGCGATGGCTTTTCCGGCGTCAATCACACTGCCACCACCGAGGGCGATGACCAGACCGCAATCTTCTTTTTTTGCGGATGCCACGCCGTTCTCCACGGTGGAGATTTCGGGCTCGCCAGCCACAGTGAAGGTGGTTGCTTCCACACCACTCGCGGAGAGGATGGTCAGCAGTCGGTCGGCTCGCTGCGGATTGCGGCCGGTTACGACGAGCGCCCGACGGCCAATGTCTTTGACCTGCTGGCCGATTTGATTGATGGCGCCCGCACCAAATATGATTCGCGAGGCGGTGGCAAATTCAAAATTCATAAATCAAATGATCCATCGTTGCGGACGTATTCGCGCGGGTAGTGGCACGGGCGCCTCGCCCGTGAGTTGCAAAACCGCTGGTATGTTTCGCCAGAAACTCATGGGCGGGATGCCCGTGCCACTATCGTTCACGCAAACACGCGGTGGAATTTCACGCTGAAACGCGGCTCAGCCATCATGGGGGCGACGGTGTCGCGCCAGACGGGATAGTGCGGGGTTTCCTTGTGCGCGGCGGCGGCGGCAGCATCGCGGTAGATTTCAATGAACACAAATTTCGCCGGGTCATCGGCTTGTTGCAAAACCTCGAAGCCGAGGACACCCGGTTCCAGCAGGCTCAACCGGGCGTTGATGAGCGTCGCGGTCCGGAACTCCTCGATGCATTCGGGTATTACATGGACATGAACATGGACAATCAACATACCTGCGTGATAGCCGAAAATGTTCCGGCACACAAGCGCGGACCGAGGCCCGGAAGGATTGCTATGGATTTGTGCGGAAAGATGAGGCATCTTGGCGCGACACGAACAGTTAGGAAAATTATGTCGCAAGCCATCATGGACCCGGAGAAAGTGCGGCGGTTCGCGGAAGAACTGCAACGCTTCAACGCTGAAATTGAGAATCGGATGATTTTGTTGCACGCGCGATTCGCGGCGCTGGGCGACACGTGGTCGGACCAGGAACACGAGAAGTTCTCCGAGGAATTCAAGCAGGCGATGAAAGCGCTGAAGAAATTCACAGAACTTTCCAAGGAACACACGCCGTTCCTGCTGCGCAAAGCCCAGCGGATTGAGGAATACCTCAATCAGCGCTAGCCCATGTCCCAACAAGCTCAAGTCACGTCGGTCGAGGCGCTGGAAGCTTTTCGGGCGCAGCTTGTGGTCTATCTGGCGCAGATACGGCCGGTGCTGGACGAGGTCACCAACGAAGTGCTGCGCACGCGGTCATGGCTGGAGGATGACCGGCGGCGGCACTGGCTGCAGGAGCATCGGCTGCGCAGCCGGAAACTCGAGGATGCCCGGCAGGAATTATTCACCGCCTCCATGTCCAAGCTGGGCGACGCCACGAGTTTCCAGCAGATGGCCGTGCAGCGGGCAACGCGCGACCTGCGCGCGGTGGAGGAGAAGCTGGTGGTCGTGAAAAAATGGGACAAGGAATTGGACAACCAGACCGGGCCGCTGGTCAAGCAGATGGAACAATTGCATGGCTTCCTGAGTGTTGAAATGGAGCGGGCCGTTGCTTATCTTGACCTGGCCATCCGGGCGCTAGACGCCTACCGGAGCGTGGCGCCGCAAAGCGCCGGATTGCCGACGGAAACCAAATGAATTTAAGCGGAAACAAAGGCCGGTTGAACGGGCTGACGCGGGACATCTTGCTCCGCTGGTCGGAGACGAAGAATTACTGGCGCGACGCCAAGAGCGAAGAATTTGAGCGACGGTTCATGGCGGAGCTTTCCGCCAGCGTGAACCGGACGGTGCTCATCGTGGAAAAACTGGACGAGGTGTTGAAAAAAGTGAGGAGCGATTGTGAATAGCCTTCCCGGCGTGACCGAAATGCTCGCCCTGCTGGACGCGCTGAAAGCCAATGTCCGCGAGTTCGCCGCGCGCGAAGAAAAGCTGGAAGCGGATTTCCGCGTCAGCACGGCCGCCGAATTGCGCGACTACGGCGCCCGCAACGAAGCGCAAGAAGCTTCCGCCTACGAGCGCCAGGTGAACGCGGCGGCGGCGCTGAAGACCGAACAGGACGCATGCCAATTGCGCTTGGTGCGGCGGAAGGATTGGATCAACCGCGCCCACGCCGCCGTGAGCCGGCGCGTGCTCGACGAAATCAGCACGCAGGATGTGCAATGGAAAGAGCGCACCCAGCAAGGTGTGCAGGAGGCCGAGCAGCGGCGCAACGAGGCGCTGGCGGCCGCGGGCGCGGCCCACGAGGATTTTGGACTCCGGTGGCACGAGGCGGACCAGGAACTGGCCCGGCTCGAGGCTTCGGCCCGCAGCTCGTTTCGCGGGTACAAGGGATTCCTGCGGCTGCTCGCAACCAGCCAACCCTCGCCGGAACCGGACACGACTCCGGACGAGCATGTCCTTTTCGCCACCAGCCAGAAGTTGCGGGAAAAGGCCCAAGGCGAGTTGGTGCGGTTCGGGAAAGCCCCCCTGCCCCTGATTTTCAAATTTCTTCCCGCCTGGCTGCCAGTCCTGGTTTTGCTGGCCGTCGCGGCGGCGGATCCGGTGGGTGCCTGGCTGGACAAACATCTGGTCACCCACCTCACGGCAGCCGTGGCGCTGGGGGCGGCGCTGTTGATCGCGTTGATTCATTTCGTCGGCGGGCGCATGGCGGCGCCGACCGCCAAGTCCATTGCCGGCGACGTGGTCCGGGCACGCTGGCTGTGGGACGTTTGCCAAGGGAAATCCGCAGCCCGCTTGGAACAGGACCAGGCGCGCATCAAACAGGAATTTGACGACACCAAACGGGCGCTGAATCAGGCTTGGCGGCAGGCGGTCCGCGGCATCAGCAGCCGCCGCGGCGAGGAACCAGCCGTGATTGATGCCAAGGCCGCGCGGGTCGCCGGAAAAAACCAGCGCCAGCAAGAGCGGAGGTCGGATCGGATCCAAAAGCGTCACCATGACCTCATGGCAGGCTTGAAAGCCGCCGATCAGGCGCAGTTTCGGCAGCTGGCCGAGGGGCACCAGACCCGGATGTCGCAGCTCGATACCGAACACCAGCGCCGTTGGCAGGAACTGGAAAGCGATTGGAAAAAATGCCTCCAGCCCTTGTGCGAGCAACTGCGCTCGGTCAATGACGCGGCGGAAAAGCTGTGTCCGGAGTGGGGATCGGCGGCGTGGAAGAACTGGACGCCACCGACACGTTTTCAAAACGCGGCAAGATTCGCGCGGCTGGAGGGCAGCGTGGAGAAGTTCCTTGGCGCGCTGCCGAAAGATCCGCGTTTGCAATGGTTCGGCCCGGCAACCCTCACCGCGCCGCTGTCGGTGGTCTGTCCGGAGCAGGGGGCCATCCTGTTTGAATCGGGCAAGACCAGCGGCGAGGAGGCTTTCAACGCAATCAACAACATCATCTTCCGGCTGCTGTCCACCACGCCGCCGGGCAAGTTGAGCTTCACAATTTTTGATCCGGTGGGCCTGGGCCAGAATTTCGCCGCGCTGACGCATCTGGCCGATTATGAGGAAAGCAGCATCAACAGCCGCATTTGGACCCAGTCGGCGCAGTTCGAGGAAAAGCTCGCCGAGCTCAACGAGCACATGGAGAAGATCATCCAGATGTATCTGCGCAACGAATACGCCACCATCGCCGAATATAACGCCGAGGCGGGCAGCGTGGCGGAAAAATATCATTTTCTCGTGATCGCGTCGTTCCCGGTGAATTTCACCGACACGGCGGCCCGGCGGCTGCGCAACATCGCAGCCAGCGGCGCGCGATGCGGCGTCTACACGCTCATCCATTGGGACCAGCGCAACGCGGTACCGCAAGATTTTGTACCGGACGAACTGCGCAAGAACAGCGTCTGCCTCACCCGCACGGAGTTCGGCTTCGAGCTGGCGAACTGGCGCGGGCCGGGCCTGCGGCTGCTGCTGGACCCGCCGCCGCCGGCGGATTTTGCCACGGAGTTTCTACAGCGGGTCGGGGAACTGAGCAAGAACTCCACGCGGGTTGAGGTGCCGTTTGAAACGGTTGCGCCGGGGGAAACGGAGCTTTGGCGGGAAGAAACCACCGAACTGCTGCGGGTGCCAATCGGGCGGTCCGGGGCGACAAAATTTCAATATCTGGAGATCGGGAGCGGGACGCGCCAGCACGCCCTGGTCGCGGGCAAAACCGGTTCCGGCAAATCCACGCTGTTCCACGTCATCATCACCAACCTGGCGCTCCGATGCAGCCCGGAACAGGTGGAGTTTTACCTGGTGGATTTCAAGAAAGGCGTCGAGTTCAAATGTTATGGCAGCCGCCATCTGCCCCACGCGCGAGTGGTGGCCATCGAAAGCGACCGCGAATTTGGCCTGAGTGTGCTGCAGCGGGTGGATGACGAATTGCGGCGGCGCGGCGATATGTTCCGCAAAATTGGCGCGCAGGATTTGCCAGGCTACAAGCGGGCGGGTGGCACGGAACCGGTTCCGCGCACGCTGCTGATGATTGACGAGTTTCAGGAATTTTTCACCGAGGAAGACCGGGTTTCCCAGGGGGCGGCCGTGTTGCTGGACCGCATCGTGCGGCAGGGCCGCGCCTTTGGCATCCATGTGTTGTTGGGCTCGCAAACCCTCGGCGGCGCGTACACCCTGGCGCGGGCGACCATCGGCCAGATGGTCATCCGCATCGCGCTCCAATGCAACGAGGCCGATGCCTATCTCATCATGGATCAGGACAATCCCGCGCCGCGGCTGCTTTCGCGTCCCGGCGAGGGGATTTACAACGATGCCGCCGGCGCGATCGAAGGCAACAGTCCGTTCCAAGCCGTATGGCTGGCCGACCGGACGCGCGACCATTTTCTGGCCGTGATCCGGGCGCGCGCGGATGAAGACGGGGATAAATACCCGGGGCCGATCGTGTTTGAAGGCAATGCGCCGGCCGATGTGCGCGAGAACCTGTTGTTGCGTGAGGCGCTGCTCAAGGCAGGGCAGGCGTCCCGCCTGCCCAGCGAGCGCGCCAGCGCGAGCGGCAGCGGACCCATCCCGCCGGCTTCGCCCTCAACCCTGAACTCTCAACCCTCCACCTTCCCGCCCCGCATCTGGCTCGGCTCACCGAACTCGATCAAAGGCCCGACGGAAGCGAGTTTCCAGCGCCAGAGCGGGGGCAACCTGCTCATCGTTGGCCAGAGCGAGGAGCGCACAATGACCATTTTGTCCGTGGCGCTGGTGGCGCTGGCCGCGCAATTGCCGCGGGGCACTGCGGAGTTTGTGATGCTGGACAGCACGCCAGCAGGCTTCCCGCAGCGCGAGATGCTGGATCGCCTCCGGCAAGCGGCGCCGCATAAAACCACACCGGCGGGGAACAGCAATCTGGCCGAAGTGATGACCGGGCTGGCGGCGGAACTCCAGCGACGCGCGGAACACGAAGCCTCCGAACATGAAGCATCCGATCCAGAAATCTTCGTGTTCATTCAGGGCCTCCAAAACTTCAAGAAATTGCGGCAGGAGGATGAATTCAGTTTTTCCAGCAGCAGCGCCGGCGACGGCCCGAATCCGGCCGCCACGCTGATGAAGCTTCTCACCGAAGGCCCGGCGCGCGGCATCCACGTCATTGTCACTTGCGACACCTACAACAACGTGAGCCGGTTTCTGGGTCGCAAGGCCCTGACCGAGTTTGAAATGCGCGTGGTGTTCCAGATGAGCGCGAGCGATTCGGCCAGTCTGATCGACGCGCCCGCCGCCGCCACGCTCGGCCTGCATCGCGCGGTGCTCTACAACGACCGGGAGGGCAGCCTGGAGACGTTCCGCCCCTACGCGCAACCGGACGGAAACTGGGTGGAGGAAGTCACGCGGCAATTGCAAACCGCTCCTGCGGGCGCGGCAGGCGGTATTTGACTTGCGGATGGGAAAGCGGCGGCAGGCCCCGCAGCCCAAGACGCTGGCGCGTTAGCCGGCGCAGATCAAAACGCGCGAAGCTTATGCGCGTGGAATAAGGCAAATGATGCTTGGACTTTCCCCTCTCCATGAGGGATACTGCGGGAGTTCTGGTCGGAAACGGCCGTTAGACGAAATATTTTAACCAAAAAATTGTGACCAACCAGCCCGCCAACACCAAACCAATCCCTGCCTCGCCACCGATTACTGAATCCGAAGCGAACCGTTTTGACCGCATACTATCCCGCCCCGAATTCAAACCGCTAAAAGCGGTATTCGTCCATCTGGGCGCGGATAACGCAGGGATGATTGCCGCGCTGATTACCACCAATGCCTATCAGATGTTTCTAGGCAAGCTGGGCTTCCGGGTCATCGTGGTGAACCAAATCCACGAGGCCGATTGCTATTCCCGCCTCGGTCCGGCCGGCGGCATCCGCGCCGTGGTCCCGCTGCACGACACCGCCACGTACAGTACCCTGGTCACGCTGGTAAACTACGATTCCACCATCACCACCACCGCCAAGTCCATTGATTACTACGACGAACAACTGGCCGATTTCAAAATCCAGTTGATGAACCGTTCCGGCAACGCCCCGTGAGGTGTAACGCGGAACAGAACCCAAGGAAAAGCCCCAGCGGGGCGGCATCTTTGTAGCCTCACGATTAACGCTTATTTAAGCTCCGTCAGGAGCGGAATATTCCGCTTTGACAGGGCTGGAGAATTGGGAGGCGCGGGTGGCTGCCAAGCTCACGGAACCTTCTCATCGTAGGGAACACCCTTGCTGTCCTTGAGGTTCAGTTCGGCTTTTTTCAAATTGGCTTCATCCTTTTCAATCACTCCCCGGCCACCGAGGGAATATTTCTTATCCGGATCCAGCAAGTATTCCTGCATTCTTTTCACGCCGGCCTGGATATCGTCCTCATGGATGCCTTCAGGATCCTTCAAGGATTTGATGGCCGGCAGATACGGCGCGGTATCCACGCCCATCCAATCAATGACATTCAGAACCTTGAGCGTCGCGTAAGACTCCTGATGAAGGAGTTGGAGCAAACACGCTTGCCCATCGGTCTGGTCCCCGGCCTTGATCAAAGCCCAAGCAGCCATGGCGCGCACATCATGGGATTCATCGTGCAGACATTCCTGGAGGGCTTTTACGGCAGCAGGGGCAAGCTTGTCCTCCATCACCAAGCCACAAGCTCCCCAGTAGCGAATGCCGGAATCCGGGTCGTGCAAATAGCCCGTCAGCGTTTTCAGGTTGGATTCACTTTTCGACAAGGCGACATCCGCTGCCGCCAGATACGCGGGCAAATCGTAGAGCTTGGGATCACGCACCATTTGATAGATGGTGGTGTGATGCTCCGCCGCGCGCCGGAGCATTTCGCTTTCCGGCAACAGCCCGGCATCATGAATCTTCAGTTGCCAATCCGTCAGCGCTTTCCGCATACGCTCCAAAACGGGCTGATATTCCCCCCGCGTCGAAAGGTTCGTCACGCAATCCGAATCCTGCCCGCAATCATAAAGCTCCTCCACCCAGGGTTTGGTTTTGAAGAACAGGCCGGTGCGATCATCGCATTTGCCATCCTTGAAGGCCTGCTCCCATACCTGCATGGCGGCCATTTGCCATAAATAGGTGAGATGCTGTCCCCACTTGACGTAGGGCATGTAGTTCTTGATATAGATGAAGCGCTTGTCCCGCACCACGCGCGTCTCGTCATACCGCTCATCCATCCGGCCGCGGTAGGAAAAGCTGTACTCGGGCTCCGGCTCGGTCTGCGGGCCGAGAAAGATCCTGCCCTGCATGATGTCTGGAATGCCGGCTTGGGCCAGACTCAGCCAGGTTTTGGGCATGTCAATGAAACTCACCAGCCGGTCCACTGCCATGCCCGGCTTGGCCGCCGGCCATAATTGCCGATATTTTTCCGGAATCCGGATGATCAAGGGCGAGTGCAGCCCGGCCTCATAGGTGTAATGCTTGCTGCGGGGCATCACGCCGCCATGATCGGTGCAGAATATCACAATGGTGTCGTCCGCCAGGCCGGACTTCTTCAAGACCGCCAAAGCCAGGCCAATCCGTTTATCCATGTTTTCCACCGCGTCCTCGTAAAGGGCGTAGTTCTTGCGGATGTCGGGAAGGTCGGGATGATATTTTTCCAACCGCACTTTCGCGGGATCATGCCGGGTATTCTCCACCGAGCCGAACGCCCGGCTCTCATGGCTTTCCATGTAATTGATCACGCAGAAAAAGGGCTGGCCCGGCGGCCGGAGCTTCCAGCCATATTCCTCCGCGGTGTTCCAGCAGTCGGTGTCCGGGCGCCCGCCGATGTTGTAATCCGTCTTCGTGTGATTGCTGCAAAAGTAACCCGCCTGCCGCAAAGCGTCGGGATAATAACGAACCAGGTCATGCGGGATAACATACCGGCTGCGCATGGAATGAGTGCCCGTGGACAAAGAGTAAAGTCCGGTGATCCAACTGCTCCGGGACGCCGCGCACACCGGCGCGGTGGCAAAGGCGTTGACGTAGCGAAACCCTTCCGCCGCCAGCCGGTCAATATTTGGCGTCGTCGCCTGGGGGTTGCCATAGCAGCCGAACCACTTCACGTTTGCATCCTCCGCCACCAGCCAGAGGATGTTGGGCCGGTTCGCGGCCGCATGCAGAAGGTGACCACAGGCGAACATCAGGCAAAAGGCAATCCAGGGACGTTTCATGGGTGTTTGAGATTATTGGAGATTTGTAATGCTTAAAAGCAATGAGCGCAATGAAAAGTGGATCAAGGTGAAAATATTTGTCGCGGCGTTCGCCCGCGCGCCAACTTTTTTCCGCTGCTCTGCCCATGAACCTCGAAACCTTGCGAAAACACGCGCTTCCCGGCCACCTCGGCCTGGCCAGAGTCGTCGTCACCACCCCCCTTCAGCGCGGCGGAGATTTATCCGCACGGCGCGCATGTCACCCATGTTCAGAAAACCTGCAGAGGGTGGAATCTCCAAGTTTCTGTGGTTCTTATCAGCACCCTTAGCAACCCTGAAATCGGCTTCCGGTGGGTTCACGGATGCCAAAGGTGCTGCTTGATTTGCAATGGCGGTGAATGAATTTGCCAGCATTGTCTGCATGATTCATTGCCAGAGACAACCAAGAATGACAAAGAGCAGACCTTGTCAAGCCGGCGCGCCTGACGATTGAAAACCAACTGAAACTATGAAAACCACAACTTATCTGATTCAAATCGGCCTGCTGGGTACCATGCTGCTGTCGGCTGGCTCCGCCGGCGGCGTGGAAACCGTGGCCCAGGTTTCCGCCGGCGGCAACTTCAGCCTGTTCCTCAAGAACGATGGCACCATGTGGGGCATGGGCATTCAGAGTGCCGGCCGATTGTGTGACGGCGCTTACAGCAACACCGGAACGAACCAGCCGGAGCAGATTGTCGCCCCGCCGGTCTTGCCCCCGGGTTACAATCAAATCACCGTGCAGTTTTCGGGCGGCACCAACTGGCAATTGTCGTTTTTGGGCGGTGAAGGGACAAAACATGAACTGGACCGTTCCTTCAGTTTGTCACCGGTCAACTGGATTCCGCAGGTGACTAACCCCGCCGGCACTGGCGGCACGCTGGTATTCACCAATGCGCCGGATCGAACCACGAACAATTTCTGGCGCATCCGCTCCGTGCCCTGACGAATCTTGCCCATTGGATTGAAGCAACGCGGCAGCCCAAACAAGATTATGACAACATTTGACCGCAAGTTCACCAAGTTGAGCTTCGCCTTCGCGGCGGTGTTTCAGATTTTCCTTGTTTTGTCCACTTCTTGCATGACGGCCCGGGCAGACGATTATTTCTGGAACAATCCATTCGGCGGTGATTGGGGCAACACCAACAATTGGCGCTCCGGCGACTGGGTCAGCGAAGGCGGCAAGCTGGTCAATTTGCCCGGCGCGCTCGTAACCGTTCAATGCGACAACACCTTTGGACAATGGTCTGCTTGCGACAGTTGGCTCAACTGGGGCACGCTCCGCAAAACCGCCGGCACGGGCACCAACTTTCTTAACGGCGTGGCGTTGAACAACGCCGGCACGGTGGACTTGCAGCGCGGCGGGCTGTCGTTCCAAAACGGTTTGGTAAACAGCGGCACTTTCAATGTCGCCGCCGGCGCGGCCGCCCTGTTGGCGTCTGGCACTTTCAATCTGCTTCCCGGCAGCCATTTCACTGGCGCAGGTTACTACGGAGTTTGAGGCAACGTGACGATTACCGGTGAAATTCCGGGGGACAATTTCCGGGTGGACGGTGCGTTTGACGGTACCAACACGGTCACTGGCACGATGAACAGCTACAATGCCTACATCTCAGGGAGGAGGACGAAACCCGGCTGCCGGTCCGCCCCGCTCCGCGCAGCCGCCCCGGACCTGAGCGCAAAAAATGTCCGGTAATTCACAATAGAAGGAGAGCTAAAATCCTACCAGCAATATACACTTGCATTTAGAAGATAAATGTGGTTAATAGTAAAGTGTCCTTATGGTATGCGTAAACAGTGACAACCTTGACCTGAAAAGCACATGACTACGTTGAAATCGTTCAAAACGCGGGGCCGCATCGCGCTGGGCGCCCTGTTGCTGGGCGCGCTGGCGTCCAGCCTTTGGGCCGCTGAACCCGCGGCCGCAGACGGCAGCGCCACGAATGCCGTGCCGGCGGCGGTCAAACCTCATTTGACGGGCGCCGAGCTTTACTCCATCCATTGCAACCGGTGCCATGCCGAGCGGTACCCGACCGAGCGCACGGCGGCCCAATGGAAAACCATCATGCTCCACATGCAGATCCGGGCGAACCTGCCCGGCAAGCAGGCCCGGTTGATCCTGCAATACCTCCAGGAAAACAGCGGCCGCTGAACGGATCCACTTTTCCCCTCAAAACGCATGAAACAAAACCTGAAAACCGGCCGCTGGATGTTTGGCCCGGGAATCGCCTTTGGCGCCCTCCTCCTGACCTCGCCAACGGCGGCCACCGCCGAGGTGAGCGACGCGGCCTTCAATGCCCTGAAGGACGCGGTGCAAAAATTGAGCGAACAGGTGCAAAGCCTCACGCAGACGAACCAACTCGTGCAGCAGCAGCACGAAAAAGACGTGCAAAAGCTCCAGGAACTGCAGGCCAAACTGGCCGAAACCCAGCAGACGGCCGCCGACGCGGACCAGAAAAGCACGGCGGCGGCCCAGGCCGCGGCCCAACCGGCGCCCCGGTCGCCGATTGACGAGGCCACGGTGAACCACAACTTCCAGATTCTCGGCGACGCGGAATTTCAATACGTCAATGCCGACCATCAAAACGGCGCATTCTTGCTGGCAGATTTCGCGCCGATTTTCCTCTATCGTGGCGGGGACAACATTTTGTTCGAGGCTGGCTTTGACACCTCCATCGCCAATAACGCCCCCAATGGTGGCGATCACAACACCACCTTCAATTTGAGTTTTGCGCAGTTGGATTATGTATTGAATGATTATATGACCCTCTGCGCCGGGGACATGCTGTTGCCACTGGGCACCTACAGCGAGCGGGGCGCGGGCTGGCTCAATAAAATTCCGGATGATCCGCTGGCGGTGGATGCGCTGCTGCCCGGCAGCGGCGTGGGCGCGCAATTGCGCGGCGCGGTGCCGCTGGGCGATACCGGAAAATTGTTCAATTACTCCCTGTATTGCGTCAATGGCCCCGGTTCGGCGGATGGCACCGGCAATGCCGGCTCGTTGGATTTGGGCGGCAACGTGGGGCTCAGATCCGATGGGGCGGTGGCCAATCTGCACAATAATCCCGGCGGCGGCGCACGATTCGCGGTGTTCTTGCCTTTTTACAAACCGCGTTACGACCTGGAATTGGGCGTCTCCGCCGAGGCGAGCGAGTGGGACAATGCCGGCAGCCACCTCTGGACGGCCGGAGTTCTCGATGCGTCCCTGCACTTGGGGCCAAACTTCGAGCTCAAAGGCGAGTATATCGCCACCCGCTTTGGCAGTGACGATTTTGGCACCATCAATCAAAACGGCTGGTGGGTGCAGGCGGGCTACAAACTGGCCGGTTTGAATGTGGAACTGCCCGGCCTCAATAATCTGGAATTGCTGGGCCGCTACGACTCGCTGCACGACGGCTTGGGCACCACCACCGACCGGTATACCATCGGCGCCGTCTATTATGTCACCACCGCGCTGCTCCTGGAGGGTGATTATGAATTCATTCGCAGCACGGACCCCACCCAGCCGTCCAACCAGTTGATCTTGCAGATTTCCTACGGCTTTTAACCGCAGCGCCAAACTCCAAGCTAGCTGATTCCAACCAACTCTTGCCATGCAAATCTCCCCCATCTCGAAAGCGGAGCGCCGGCCTCCCGGCACGGCTCGACTCCAATCCGTTCCCGCCCAGCAAAGCTTCCGGCGCTTGCAGCTAGGGCGGCGCGTGTTCTTGGCTTGGCCTCTGCTCTCGACAGCCATCGCTTGCCTGACCCTCGCCACAGTCTTGGCCCAGGATACTGCGCCCCTGTCCATCGGCTCGGCCGGTTCCAGCCCCACCTACCTGCGGGACATCCAGCCGATTTTCATGGGCAATTGTTCCCGCTGCCACAATCAGGAGTCCCGGTTTGTCTATAACTGGCTCGACTATAAAACCGCCTTTGCCGACCGGTGGGAAATCCGCCGGCGGGTGTGGGATAGTTGGAAAGGCTCGTACTACAAGGAGCCGATGCCGATTGCCAACAGCCCGGAATCGCTGGCGCTCTCCGACGAGGAACGCCAGGCCATCCGCCACTGGGTGGACAGCGGCGCACCCTTGGGGGTGGCCCCCGCGGACGGCGGCGCCAAATCGAAAGCCGAGCGGATTCAATTAGGCCGGCGGCTGTTTACCTCCATCTGCGCCGCATGCCACCAGCCCACCGGCTTGGGACGGCCAAACCAGTTTCCGCCGCTGGCCGGCTCGGACTACCTGAATGCCGACAAGAGCCGGGCCATCAATCTGGTGATTTTTGGTCGGCAAGGGGACGTGGTGGTCAACGGCTTGAAGTATAATAACAACATGCCCATGTTCCCGCTCACCGATCAGGACATCGCGAACGTGTTGACCTTCGTGTACAATTCCTTCGGCAATTCTGGTCTTGAGGTGACGCCCGAAGAGGTGAAAATGCAACGCGCCCACCCCCCCGCACCTTCCGCCACACCCGCGGCAAAAAGCCAATTTGAGTAAAGCTGGAACGTTTTAGTTCAAGCACAGACTCCGCTGCGCCAGCGTTGGCGCGGCGAGTGAACTCGATCTTTTTGGTCGTCGTCCTCGCCCTCGACCTCAAATTTTCCGGTTTTCGATTGCGAGGACGAGGACGAGGGCGATTTGGTTGCGGCATCAGTCGCGCTGTGCCTCTGTGGTTCAGAATCCCGCTCGCGGTTTTTCAACCTCGCGCCAGCTTGACCTTTCCTCCGGATCATCCTACTTTGGAGCATGTTCGGGGAGCCGTCCCGGCCGCGGTTGCGGCCCCAGGCTGAGAGTTTCGCGTGGAAGCGCGGAAGACCCGTTGAACCTGATCCAGGTAATGCTGGCGAAGGGAGGCGTGATTTCTCCCCCCGCGTACCCGTTCAGGTGACCCGTGACATCTGACACGACCCTGCGCTTGTCACCTGTCATCCAGCAGTTGTCACTGATATTATGATTGCATCCAAAGATTCGTTTGAACCGCACAGCAGCGAACAACTGCCGAACAGCCGGCGTGTCTATATCCCCGGCCAGTTGCACCCGGACGTGCGCGTGCCGATGCGCGAAATCGAATTGACGCCCACCAAGAGTTTCAACGGCCAGACGGAAATCAACGCGCCCGTGCGCGTCTATGATTGCAGCGGTCCGTGGGGCGATCCCCAATTTGCCGGCACGGTGGAGGAAGGCCTGCCCGCGTTGCGCCGTGAATGGATTCTCCAGCGCGGCGATGTGGAGGAGTATGCCGGCCGCCCGGTGACGCCGATTGACGACGGGTATCTCTCCGAACAGCATCGCGGGCTGGATCGCGCGAAGCGGCAGGACGAAACGCTGCTCCGGTTGGAGGGACTGGTCACTCCGCGCCGCCGCATGCTCCGCGCCAAGCCCGGCCAGGTGGTCACCCAGTTGGCCTACGCCCGCGCCGGCATCATCACGCCGGAAATGGAATTCATCGCCATCCGCGAGAATTTAAAAATTGCGGAGTCCAGAATTCGGATTGCGGAATTAAGCCGCGACATCGTCCGGAATGATGCCAACAAACAGCACGCCGGCAGTTCCCAACTCTCAACCCTCAACCCGCAACTCTCAACCACCCCGGCGGTGTTTCGCCGTTTCCCCCAGCGCATCCCGAACGAGATCACGCCCGCGTTCGTGCGCGATGAAATCGCCGCCGGTCGCGCCATCATCCCGGCCAACATCAATCACCCCGAACTTGAGCCGATGATCATCGGCCGCAACTTCCTCGTGAAAATCAACGCCAACATCGGCAACAGCGCCGTCGCCTCCAGCATCGAGGAGGAAGTCGAGAAGATGCGCTGGGCCGCCAAATGGGGCGCGGACACAGTCATGGATCTTTCCACCGGCAAGAACATCCACGCCACCCGCGAATGGATTCTCCGCAACTCGCCCGTGCCCATCGGCACCGTGCCCATTTATCAGGCGCTCGAAAAAGTCGGCGGCAAAGCCGAGGACCTCACGTGGGAGATCTTTCGCGACACCCTGATCGAACAGGCGGAGCAGGGCGTGGATTACTTCACCATTCATGCCGGCGTGCTGCTGCGCTTCATCCCGCTCACCGCGTCGCGCATGACCGGCATCGTCTCCCGCGGCGGCAGCATCCTGGCCAAATGGTGCCTCGCGCATCACCGGGAGAATTTCCTCTACACCCATTGGGACGACATCTGCGACATC
>Ga0364866_10637_pt1 | contig 19169 bp, 17 predicted proteins | sample ExccelAu500001D3_3_FD_206913 | JGI IMG/M metagenome (GOLD analysis project Ga0364866, IMG submission 206913) | Enriched cells from Trout Bog Lake Hypolimnion, Wisconsin, USA - BchlTB.Aug13.5000.01.D3 | ecosystem: Environmental > Aquatic > Freshwater > Lake > Hypolimnion/Profundal zone | place... | reverse complement strand
ACGCCGGCGGCGTCCTCACGCCAAACAAGGCGACCACGGGAGCATTCGTGGTAACCCTCACACCGACTGGCGATGAGAAGCCAGGCACTGCAGACGTCGCAGTTGTCGACCAGGCCATCTACACCGTAGGGAGTGTCGGAAACGTCTATCTCGTCAACCGAGACGGCACCGGAAAGACGCCCTTGACGACTGGCTGCGCCCAAGCCGAGCTCTTCGTCGACCATACCGGTTTTGTGTGTATGTCGGTCAAGGGGAACGGTCTACTCGTGTACAGCCTAAGCGGTACCACGGCAACGCAAACAGCCACGCTCGATTGGCCAAACATTGGGACAGAATTCCCTTCCCCATCGCCAAACGGAAAAACACTCCTGTTCCGAGCCTACGACGTCGGCGTCAAGAGGTTCGGACTCTATAAATCCAATATGGACGGGAGCGGCCTGAAGATGCTCTCCCAGGAAGATGCCTGCATCGGTTTCTGCGTTGGGATCGAACAAGCCCATTACAACTACGAGGGGGCGGGGACGAAGATTGTCTACACTCATGTTGTCAAAGGGCAAAGCATGATCTGCACCATGGACGCGGACGGAAGCAACCAATCGTGTCTCATCCCCGGCGGCGACGGGGCGTTCGACAGAACCGGAGAAACCATCTACTTTAGTGCACTCGACGGAACCCGTTCGGTGGACAGCACTGGAGGCACGGTTTCAGGCTTGATCATCCCTGGCGGCAGCGCAGCCGAGGCCTGTCCAAACGGGTCAAGCCTCATCTGGATAGATGGCAGCGGCGTGAACACCTCCCATACCGATGGCAGCGGAAAGTTGCTACTCGGCCCAGGCGGTAGCCACGGAAGCTGCTAACCTTAACATGGGCTGGGACACCACACCGTCCCAGCCCCAACCAGCCCATCCCTCACCAGGATGGGCTACCTTTGTCCCAGTAGTAGTATTCTGGGACCTCCGAGGAAACATATGAAGTTCAGAAGGTTCGCAATTGCCCTTATGCTCCTCGTTACAACCGCCCTCTTTGCGGGCTGCGGTAGTACTGGTGGTAGCATAACCCCACCGCCGCCGCCAGACGCAACGATAACCTGCGTCAGTCAGATGCAGATCGGCGTCGTTTCGGCGAACTACGTTTGCACCGCAAACGTTGCCGTAACATGGAGCGTGAACAATTCCGCGCTCGCAACCATCACGCAGAGTGGGGTTCTCACGCCGAACAAAACGACGACGGGAACGGTAACAGTAACCGGCACGCCTACCGGCACTGATAAACCCGGAACAGCCACCGTGAACCTGGTCGATCAGATCATCTCCGGGGGGACTTATCTCGTGAACAGCGACGGCACCGACCCGACGCAACTCACGACAGGTTGCTGTAACTCCGAATGGTTCGCTGATCACCTCTCGTTTGTGTGCACGGGAGTTACCGGCAATCGACTCTTTGTGTACAAAACTAACGGCGCGGCATCGGGAACCTCGCTGTCCGCAACGCTCTCATGGCCAAACCTTGGACAGCCGGATCTCGCTTCGCCTTCGCCCGACGGGAAGACGCTCGTATTCCGCGCCTACGGCACCATCGTCAAGAAGTTCGGGGTCTATCAGGCCAACGCGGATGGGACTAACCTCCAACTGCTTTCCCAAGAGGCCGCCTGCACCGGATCGTGCGTCGGAATCGGGCAGCCACGCTACAGCTACGACAAGAAGAAGATCGTCTACACCCATGTCGTGCATGGGCAAAGCATGGTATGCACGATGAATGCGGACGGAACCAATCAATCCTGTCTTGTTGCCGGCGGCGACGGAGCATTCAGCACGGACGGGACGGAGATCTTCTTCACGATGGCGGACGGGATTCATTCCATTGGCAACAGCGGCGGGCAACCCTCCGCCCTGATCGTCTCCGGTGCCGGCGGAGCCATGTCGTCCCCGAATGGCACGAAGCTTGTCTTTGGCACGGCATCAGGCATCATCACCTCCTACATCGACGGCAGCGGACAGCAAACGCTCGTCGTTGGCGGCGGTCATGGAAGTTGGTAGATATCATGGTTCGTGACGGAAGGCCGTTTCACGACAAAGCCCATCCCTCATCCGGATGGGCTTCTTTTGTCCCAGTAGTAGTATTCTGGGACCTCCGAGGAAACAGCACTAAACATTACGCTTATCGTCGCGAGGAATTATGGGCTGCGCGCTAAGCCCGTAATTCCTCAAGGACTTCCGCAAGCTTGCGAAACCTTCGCAAACCGATTTGCGAAAGTTCTCACGAACCCCCCTGCGTATACCGCATAAGCTATTGATTCAAAGCGAGAACCATGCCGTCTCCAGAAGGCGCCACTGTCGAAGTACGAAAATCGTGCAGATTCGCCGGCGGCCTTCAACCAAAGGCGATTGTTTCTCGCCTACATCTCTTTTGAAACCGATTCTCGCACTCGAAATTGTCGCAAGCGCCCCTCTCTGATGAGATCGGAAAGTCTTTTCGAGCGCGCCAATCTGTCGGGCCGTCCGGCTCGACAGTCAATCTCGTTTTCAAAGGAGAAAAGGTTATGAAGTTTAATTTGGAAATTCGGCGCGGACAGCGCGCCTGCAAAAACACCAGCATAGCCACCCTTGTGGCGCCGCAACGCCAAGCCTTGGATTCCGCTTCAAGCGATTACCTTCTTCAAATTCGAGCCTCGGGGCGATCACCGATGACAATCGCATCATACGCAGAAAGCCTGGCTCATCTCAAAAAGTTCTTTGGCCCAACGATTCCATTGCAAGCTATCTCCGCAGACAGTCTGCACGCCGCGGTTGCGAATCTGGCTGTCACCACTACGGGAAGCCGTGGCTTCATTCGACGCTCAGAAACAACGCTGAATCGTCATCGCAGCGCTTATCGCGCATTCTTCAATTGGGCATTTCTAACCGGCAGAACGCCGATCAACCCAGCGATTCTTCTCCGCCGATCCGGAGCAGAGTCAATTCCGACTCCTCCCATTACGCAGGATGAAGTCGACCTGTTCCTATCTGCAATTCGTCTGTCGCAAGATCCCCTCCGATTGCGAGACGAGGCATTATTTGCCACGTATGCTTTCGCTGGGCTACGACGAATGGAAGCACTACTGCTGAACGTGAGCGACTACGATGCCAAAGGAGCAATTTTGCGCGTGAAAAACGGGAAAGGCAGACGCTCACGAAATGTCCCGCTGGTATTACAGCTGAATCAACTACTGAACCGGTTTCTGGAAAATCGGCTCGCGACATCGGACGCTGGCACTGGAGAGCTATTTCCAGGACGATCTCCTCACGGCAGCCTTACCCCTCGTCAAGTTCAACGGCGATTCGAGCATTGGCGCACAATGGCCGGACTCCGGCCGGTTTTGACGATTCATTCATTCCGAGCCGGTTTTGCCACGACGTTACATCACCACAGCCGCGACATAATCCTGGTATCCCGCGCGCTCGGCCATAAGGACATAAGGCCCACTCTCCGCTACATCGATCCACATGCCAGCAACCTCGCACAGACAATGGAAGTGGCGTTTTGCAAAAATAGCTTACTTTCCTGATCCGTTTCCGTGAGTTACCGCGTGGGTTCCGAGATTGTTCATCAGGCGTGCCAAGACTCTCTCGCCGTCGAGTCCCACTTCAGTTGATGGGTAGCGGCGCGGTGGGAGTTCCTTTCCGATCATGTCTGCGACGGATAAAACATGGGTTCCCGTTCCTATCGAGAGGCTTCGATTGTAGGGTATAACTCTTCATAAAACGGGCATCTCAGGGTAGCGCGGCTGGCACTATCACTCGTTGTGCATAGCAGGACGAGGCTTACGCCTCGTCCGCCCCGTCGCTGGGATCGTCAGCGGCTTCGACCTTTGAGAGACGCCTCATGCTGGAAGCGTGAATCTCGGCGATGGTGTACTTGACCTGCTGGCCCTTGACTGTCTCTTCGATCACGCGATACTTGATCTTCCCCTCCAGGCTGACAAGCTGTCCCTTCAAGAGCGTCTTGGCGAAGTTGGCGAGGTTGCCCCAGGCGTAGACGCGGTGCCATTCGGTGCGGGTTTCGTACTCGCCCTTGTCGTTCTTCCAGCTCTCGCTGGTGGCGATGCTGAGGACAGCGTAGTCCTTCTTGTTCTGCGCGGTTTTGACTTCTGCATTCTTTCCGAGACGGCCGATGAGGATGACTTTGTTGAACATGGTGTATTGCTCCTTTTTCTGAAAGTTTGTCCGCTGGATGCGGTACATGCTTGCCCGGAGGGTGTGCCGTCGCGGCCCACTCCCAAGGCGAGTGGAAGAGATTTGTGGAAGGGGACACGAGCTTGTCTCGGGGGAGGAGTCCGCACCCGTAGGGGCCAGGGGAATCTCTGGAAAGAGAGCGTGCGTCCGCTGGGCGTGGGTGTTCTGAGCGCGGCACGCTGAACGCAAACAGAAAGGCGAACTGAAGTGGAGCAAACCTGTTCAAGCTCCTCAATATGCCGCTCAAGTTGCAGAGGCAGCGCGTTTGAAAGAAGGGTGAGTCCGGAGATCCGGCACAGCGAGCTTCCGAGCGGAAGCATCGGGGCGAGTACCGGAGCACACATGGCGCTTACCGCTTCTCCCACGATCGCGCCTTCGTCATCGTTCGGCGAATGTAGGCCGCGCGCCGGGAGGGGTTGGGATCGCTCGATAGATAGTTGATTTCAAGGGTGGAGGCAATTGCATCGTCCGGCATCCGCAGCGCGATGGCGGCTACACAGAAGGCGATGTCGGCAGCGGCGGGGCGGTCGTGAAACTTGGCCGCGTTGCGGAACCGCTCAAGGGAGAGGCACGAATAGGCTGGCTGGCCGGATACAAGTACAGGCCTCGGCTGATGTTGGACGGCGCGGGACTCGCGCTCCTGCTCGTGAAGCTGGTAGAGCTTTGTCACCTCAAGGCGGAAACGCGCCGCCGCGCTGAACTCGACTCCAGAACTCGACCGTAATAGAACGTAAGGAAAGAGTCCGTTCTCCTGCCTGTAATTCGGCTTGCAGTTGGTGAATCCGGGCAGCCGGCCAAAGCGGCGCCAGTCTGCGGCGTTCGGATCGGCTCCGTAGCGCCGGGCGAGCGTCTGCGCCACAAAAGTAGAGAGCGCCGCCGGGTATAGTGCCGAGTGCTTGAGCCATGCCTGAAAGTTGCCGCTGCTGGTCTCGACCACGGCGCACGGTTCGTACCCGTCGGCGACAAGCCGTTGTACGGCTTCCGCGGAAAGGTCGTCGAGAACGGTGAAGCGGTGCTCACCGGCTGGCCTGATGTAGATGTGCGCGCTCCGCGCATTGTGGGCCTTCAGGAGAGGAATGCGGGCAAGAACAGTCTGAGCAGGATGATTTGCAAGGCCGGGAAGCATTCCGCGTTCGCTTCGGACGCCGAGGTCGTAGGCCGGAACGTCGAGAGCGGCAAGCATCCGTTCGACAGCATTTCTGGTTCGATCCATACAGCCTCCTTTTCGGCGGACTTGCAAAATGTCGGGAACTGGTGTTACATGTATTCGTATTGGAATGTACATCCCAATTACGATTTGCGCAAGACCGGGATGATCCAAAACGCGAGGAACTTGTGATTCAGGATTCCCACTCGGACGAAAAGCAGGAACGGCTCAAGGAGAAGCTCCGCGACGAACTGGGGCCGGTAATTTGCGGCCTGCTCGATCAGTCGAGCGGAATCGAGGACATTCTCGTCAATGAGGACTGCCGCATCTGGGTCAAGCGAACCGGGTCGGCTTTTGAGCTCATCGGCGAACTCGCGAGCCGTCAGTCGCGCGGCGCGATGATGACCATTGCCTCGATGCAGAAGACGACCGTGACCGAAGGAAAGCCGGTACTCGAATCGCAGCTTCCTATCTGGAAGTACCGCTTTGCTGGTTTGATTGAGCCGGTTGTTTTGTCGCCATCATTTGCGATTCGTGTGAAGTCCGACAAGAAGCGTAGCCTGCGCGACCTTCAGCGACAGGGAATCCTGACGACCAAAGACGATCCGCGTAACCGGCGCTCAGAGCAGGAAGACTTTATCGCCGCTGTTCGCAATCTCGATCACCTTGAGGTGATTCAGCAGGCTATTATCGCGCACAAAAACATTCTTGTCGTCGGCGGGACCGGCGCGGGCAAGACGACGATTGCGAACGCCATTCTCGAAGAGATCGGGACGCTGACGCCTGGTGATCGGGTGCTCGTGATCGAAGATACGCAGGAACTTCTGCTTGACTCGGCTAACAGCCTGAGCATGTTGGCGACAACGGAGTTCGATCAGTTGAAGTGCCTGAAAGTTGCTCTGCGGCTGAAGCCGGACAGGATTGTCGTCGGCGAGGTCCGCGATGGAGCCGCCGCTCTTCCTCTTCTCAAAAGCTGGAATACCGGGCATCCGGGAGGCGTCTCGACGCTGCACGCTAATAGCGCAGCGGAGGCGCTCGACCGACTTGAGGCGTTGGTGCGCGAAGCGACCGATGCGCCGCAGCAACGCATGATCGGGAGCGCGGTCGATCTTGTCATCTCGGTCGTCAACGACCCGGTGCAGGGGCGCAAAGTGCAGGAAGTGGCCGTCGTCACCGGGTACGAAAATGGCCGCTACGTGCTGACGCAGGTTTGATTTGCAGTGGTTCCGGTCTTCGCGCCGGAGCTGAGACGAAAACATGAAGGGCGTTGCGGGTGCCTTTCGCAAACCGTGCCGGAGGGCACATGGAGGATCAAGATGCAAGGTACACTCACACGTCTCGATACACAATCGTGCGGCATTCTCAGCCGGACGCGGAACGCCGGGTTCCTGGCCCTGGCAGTGCTCATTGGATCAGCCGTATCCTTTGCAGCGGAAACCGGAAGCAACCTTCCCTGGGAAGGCCCTCTCAACACGCTGGTCACCTCCCTGACTGGCCCCGTCGCTTACGCCATTTCAGTGATCGCCATCGTCGCGCTGGGCGCAACGCTCGCGTTCGCCAGCGGCGAAATGGGCGAGACGATGAAACGCCTGTTGCAGATCGGCATCGCCGTCTGCCTGGTCGTCTTCGCCGCGCAGGTGATGTCGTCCTTTATCGGCCAGGCCGCGGAGGTTTCGCTGCTCCAGCCGGTTCATGCAGTTTCTCAGTCTGCCCTTCATCTTTTTGCGAGGGGATAACTGAATCGAGGTCCAGTGGGGATGGCTGAAAGCAACCGTCCCCACAAGTTCGGAGGATGAGATGGGCAATTTAGATTTCGATGGGCCAGAGCAGACGATCATGCGGACTTCGTTGAGCAGACCGCAACAACTGCTGGGCGGAGATCGGGAGTTGGTCATCATGGCTGGACTTGGCACGGCAATGATGGCTGTGACTGTGATGAGCTTTCTGTCTTTCCTCATCGCAATCATTGCGTTCTGGACCATCGTGGCCGTGCTGGCCAGAATTGACAAGGCCGATCCGATGATGCGTAAGGTTTACAGCCGCCATCTCGGCTACAAGGATTTCTACCCCGCCAAAAGCGGGGTCACTGCTTTTGGCAAAACGCCCAAAAGAGGCTGGAGGTAGAAGTGTTTGGAGAGACGCGCAAACAGCCTACGGGATTGGCAGACTTGCTTCTCTGGTTCGGCCTCGTCGATGACGGCATTGTCTTGCAACGCGATGGGTCATTGCTTGCGGCATGGCAATACCGTGGTCCCGACCTGCAATCTGCAACTCATGCCGAGATGGCCGCCGTCGCCCGGCGGTTGAACCGTATTCTGCGCTTGGGAAGCGGCTGGATGATTCAGGTCGATTGCTTCCGCTCGTTTTCTAGCGGCTATGCGCCGGAGGGCGCATTCGCCGATCCGGTGACCGCGCTGATCGATCGCGAGCGCCGGGAGCAATTCGCACAGGAAGGCAGCCACTTCGAGAACGAATACTTCCTGACCCTGACCTACATGCCGCCGCTCGTGGCATCGGAAAAGCTCGAAGGCTTCATGATCTCTGGCTCATCGAATAAGAACGACGGCGCGGGGGCTGAGGCGTTGCGCTACTTTAAGGCCAAGGTCCGGCAGTTCGAGGATGTCTTCGCGGCTCAGCTTCCGGTCACGCGCCTAAAGGCTCAAGTGACAAAACTCGGCGACGGATACGAGCGCGTTGATGACGAGTTGCTCGCGTATCTTCGCCGCTGCATTACCGGGATCAAAGGCCCCGTGATGCAGCCTGAGATTCCGGTCTTCCTGAATGATTTGCTCTCGATGGAAGACCTGCGCGGTGGAACGGAACCAATGATGGGAGACCGTCATCTGCGCACGCTCGCGCTCGATGGCTTCCCGCGTTCGACCTATCCTGGCGCACTGTCAGTGCTCGATTCGATTCCCTGCGAATACCGCTGGAACACGCGGGCAATTTTGCTCGACCCATCGGAAGCCCAGGGCGTCATTGCCAAGATTGGCAAGAAGTGGAAGTTTCAGCAGCGCGGTTTGAAGGATCAGGTGTTCAAGTCGAGCGGTGGCGGCCAGTTGAATCAGTTCGCCATGACGATGGTTTCGGACTCGGATGGCGCGCTGGCCGAGGCCACCTCCGGCGATGTGCATTTCTGCTACTTCTCCTCTTCAATCGTCCTCCAGCACAAGGACCGCCGCTTCCTCGACAACATGATCGGCGAATTCCGCAAGGCTCTTATCAATCGCGGCTTCGGCGTCCGGGTTGAGGACATCAATGCCGTAGACGCTTTCTTCGGCACCCTGCCCGGAAATGGCGTGGCGCAAGTGCGCCGCGTCATTGCACACACTCGCAACTATGTTGACCTGATGCCGATTTCGTCTGTTTGGGCCGGTGAGAGCAAGAATCCGTCGGCTCTGATGCCGCCCAATTCGCCGCCGCTGCTCTATGCGGCGACGCAGGGGGGTGTCCCGTACCGGCTCAATCTGCACGACTACGATGTCGGGCACACGCTATTGATCGGCCCAACGGGTGCGGGCAAGTCGGTGAGTCTCGCGCTATTTGTCGCGCAGTGGTTCCGCTATCCGAATGCACAGGTCTTCGCATTCGATAAAGGCCACTCCTTGTACGCGCTCTGCAAGGCCGCAGGCGGACGTTTCTACGACATCGGCGAGGGTGGGCTTTCCTTCCAGCCGCTCCGCGACATCGACGATGAAGCGGAGTTCGGGTGGGGGCAGGAGTGGGTCGAGACCGTGCTGCGGATGCAGCAGGTCGAGGTCGGCCCTGCGGAGCGGCATACGATTCACCGTGCGCTCCAGCAACTCGCTTCCGCGCCGCGTGAACGGCGTACGTTGACCGAACTCGAAGCCAACCTTCAGGACGAGAAGCTCAAGGCTGGATTGCAGCCCTACGTGATCGATGGAGCACTGGGCGGACTGCTCGACGCCCGCAACGACGGCCTGACAACTTCGCGTTTCGTTGTCTGCGAGATGGAGACGCTCCTGAGCGGCTCCTACGGCGAAGCGACGGTCATGGCCGTTCTACTTTATCTTTTCCGCCGCATGGAACGCGCACTCGATGGCAGCCCGACGCTGGTGCCCATCGACGAAGCCTGGCTCTTCCTGAAGCATCCGGCCTGGCGGGACAAGATTCAGGACTGGTTGAAGACTCTGCGCAAGAAGAACGCGGTCGTTCTTCTTGCAACGCAGAGCATGGCCGATGTGAAGGAGTCGCCGATTGCGTCGGCGATTCTCCAGAGCACGGCAACGAAGATTTACCTGCCGAACTCTGAGGCTGGCAACGAGGGAATGCGCCAATTCTATGAATACGCCGGATTGAACAGCCGGGAGATTGAGCTGCTTCAGTCAGCGACGCCGAAGCGGGATTACTACATTGTGCAGCGGCTTGGTCGTCGCATGATCTCCTTCCGCCTCGGGCCGGTCGCTCTGGCCTTTCTGGCGGTGTCGGGCCAGAAGGACAGAGCGCGAATCGATGTTCTTGCCGAGCAACTGGGTCCAGCGTGGATTTCGGCATGGATGCAAGAACGCAAGGTGGACAAAGGCTGGATCGACTACTACGAAGGAGTAACGAATCATGCAATCCAAATGGCTGGTTAGGAGCGCAACCTCAATCGCTCTCGTCGCGATCATGGCGGTCGAGACAGTCTGCCCGGTGCCGGCGCACGCTGGCGTACCGGGCCTGTTCGCAACCGAGTATACCCAAATCCTCAACTATGTCGAGCTGGCCGGTCAGCTCGAAAAGCAGGTCGTGATGGTCGAAAACCAACTCAACCAGCTTGCCGACATGGCCAAACACGGAATCACCATCACCGATCAACTCTTTGGGACCGTCGCCTCGGACATCACGACGTTGCGCCAGATCGTCAACACTGGGCAGGCGCTCTCTTACACTTTGAGCAATATGGACGGCACTTTCCGGCTCCGCTTTCCCGGTTACAGTCCGTCTACTAACTATGGTCAGTCGTATCAGACCTGGAGCCAGACAAGCCTTGATAGCACCCTTGGGGCGTTAAAGGCCGCTGGTGTCCAGAACTCGCAGTTCGATAGCGATTCGGCCCTGCTTCAGAGCCTCAAGAGCCAAAGCCAGTCGGCTGTTGGGCGAATGCAGGCCATCGAGGTCGGAAACCAGATTGCCGAAAATCAAGCGGAACAGTTGATGAAGTTGCGCCAACTGATGATGGCGGATATGCAGAGCAAGTCGGCGTATCAGAGCACCATGGTTCAGGCAGACGCGACGAAGCAGGCCAACTCCGACCAGTTTTTCGGCCAAACCCAGGTCACAAGTGACGGCGTGACCTTCTAGGAGAGAACGATGAAGTGGATTTTGGTTTGTGGTATCGGCGTTGTTTTGATGCTGGCCGGATGCAAGACGGCAGAGAAGAGCCAGATTGTAACGGCATTTCAGAATGCCGGTGGCGGCGATGTTGCACAGGCGACGCCACAAGGCATCTCGTCTTTTCTTGCCCAGCATGAGGATATCCGCAAGCAACTGACGCCGTTGTGCAACGCGCAAAAGGCGAAAGCGCCCGCAGATTGGTCCACCTCGGATGAAGGAAGAATTTGCACGGCGAACGAGCGGGCGAACTTCTTCGGCAAACCGCAACTTAAATCCGATGGCGTGAAGTTCTAAAGGGAAACACCCGATGGTGCGAAGACAGAAACTCATACTTCTGGCGGCTGTGGCCTTTGCCTCGGCCGCCACGGCTTATGCGCAGGCTCCGGTCGATGTCGGCGGTACATTTCAGCAGATTGAGCAGGCGGCCAACGCATGGATTCCCACTATCATGCAAGAGGCCACCTACCTTTTTTATGTACTGGCAACGCTCGACTTCGCCTGGAGCGCGCCGCAATTCCTCCGCGAGCATGACTTCATGGGTCTGTTTCTTACCCTGATTAAGAAGCTGCTCGTCATCGGGTTCTTTTACGCCGTACTCGTCAACGGTCAGACCTGGATACCGGCCATCGTCAACAGCTTCGCGCAACTGGGTGCAAATGCCGCTGGTGTCAATGTGGCCCAGAATCCCTCGGACATTATGATGCAGGGACTCCAGATCGTCTCTGACCTCTTTACCAAGGTCTCAGCGGTCAACCTGTTTTCTGAGCCAGGCGGGGCGATTACGACGATTCTCGCAGCCTGCATCGTGCTCGCCTCCTACATCATCATCACGCTCCATTACGTTGTCACCAAGCTCGAAGCGATTATCGTCATGTCGGCGGGCTACATCTTCCTTGGCTTCGGTGGTAGTCGGTGGACTGCGCCTTACTTTGAAAGGTACATTTCTCTTGCTATCAGTACGGGCGTCCGTTTGATGCTCATTTACCTGATGCTCGGCGTCTTCACAACGATCTCGAACAACTGGATCTCCACCATGAATGGCTATACGGCCGATCTTCCCATTACACAGATCTTCCCGACTCTGATGTCGATGCTGCTTTTCGCCTTCGCCTCGTGGATGATTCCGAAGATGGCGGCCTCGATCGCCTCGGGAACGTTGGGGGCCGGCGCGGCGGACCTGGTTGGGATGGGGATGGAGGTCGCCAAGGGTGCCGCTCTCACCGCCGCGACGGTCGCTGTTGTTGCGGCGACTGGGGGCGCGGGAGCCGCCGCGGGCGGTGCTCTCGCAGCAACCGAAACGGCTGGCGCAGCCGCCGAGGGAGCAGGCGCAGCAGGCAGCGCCGGTATGGCCGCTGCCGGTGGTGCGGGCGATGCCGCTATGGAAGTATCGAGCGCGCCACCGCCGCCGGTTCCCGGTCCCACAGACTCAGGCTCGGCCAGCGCTCCGCCAGCACCTCCGCCCCCCCCCCTCGGCGGCGGAAAGTCAGGCAAGTGCTCCGTCGGCTCCCCCGGCTCAGCCTTCGATGGCCAGAAATCTCCAAACGCTGGCCCAGCACGCCACCAATATCCACGTCCCGAACGATGGCTCGGGGCATTCGCCTTCGGCGCAACTTCGAGTTGAGAGAGAGGAGTAGCTCGTGACAGAAAAAGCAATCGTCCAAACGCCTTATCTTCGCGCCCGGCAGGAGTGGGACGAGCGATTTGGCGACCAAATCAAGAGCCGGAACAACTGGCGATTGGCGGCATTCCTTTCGATGGCGACGGCGCTGGTTTGCGTGACCGGCATGGTCGCCATCGGCTACCGCTCCAACACCGTTCCTTACGTCGTCGCTCTTGACGATGTGGGCAGGGCGGTTCCCGTCATCCCGGCGAAGCAGGTGGCGGTCAAGGATGTCCGCCTGCAGGAAGCCGTCGTCGCCCGTTGGGTCACAAATCTGCGTACAGTCATTGCCGATGCCGTAGCTCAGCGGCGGCTGGTCGATGAGGTATACGCCGAAACTGGCCAGAACTCGCCGGCATCAGCAACCATCACGGAGTTCTATTCCAAGAACTCGCCCTTCGACTTGCTGACCAAGCAGACCGTTGACGCCTCGGTCGAATCCATCGTGCAGCAGTCGCCCAAAACCTATGAAGTTGCGTGGACGGAAGTGACGCGCGATCTGAACGGCAACCTGATGGCGAGCCACAGATACCGGGCCTTTGTTTCCGTCGTGACGCAGGAAGTGACGGATGCGCGGCAAGCCCTGGTCAATCCGCTCGGCCTTTACGTTACGAATCTGACCTGGGGCGAAGTGGTCTCGACGGCCACGGACCAGCAATCCAACAGCACGCAAAGCAGCAACGCTCAGAAGCCGAACGGAGGACAGAATCAATGACACGGTTCGTAACTATCGCAGTGGTCCTTGCACTCACAGGCGCGGCGGCGGGAGCGCAGAACGCTCCGGCGTTAACGCCCCAGCAAAAGCAGGATCTTTCCGGTTACAACTTCAAAGGTGCGGAAACCGCGCTTCAGGCGCAGTCAAAGGCGCCAACCACCAAACAGGAATCACTCACGCCGATTCCTCCGCTCAAGGTTCCGGCCATCGTTAGTAGCGTTGCCGCCGGGCAGTCGTCCGAATCGATGGCTCCAACAGAGAAGGGCTCAGCCGTTCCTCTGAATTGGAAAGCTCCTCACGTTGACTTGAATGCTGCCGGTATCAGCGCGGCGGAGGTCTCGCGCCTTTGGGAGGCAGGAGTCTCAATGCCCACACCTGGGCCGAATGGCAAGGTCGTCTACATCTATGGACAGGGAATGCCGGTACTTGTCTGCGCGCCTTTGCGTGTTTGTGCAATCGAGCTGCAATCGGGCGAGCATCTTCAGAGCCAGCCGCAGATCGGCGACTCCCGCCGTTGGGAGATCACGCCGGTTCTCTCCGGATCGGGCTTAGATGAGACTCCGGTCCTGATCGTCAAACCCATCGAAGCGGGCCTTGAGACCGATTTGATTGTGCCCACGGATAAGCGCACCTATGTGGTGCGCCTGGTCTCCGACCCCACGCGCTTCGTTTCCCGGTTGGCATTCCAATATCCCGATGAGGACCGCGCAAAGTGGGTAGCCTTCGCAGCCCGGCAGGACGAGGCCAAGCGCAACGCCGAGACCGTAGCCGAAGAGCGGCGAGAAAAGGACAAGAAAGCTAGCGTCTTGCCGATGGCCGACAATGCCGTTGACCGGCTCTATCTCGATTACAAGCTCTCCGGCGATGAGCATCTTCGCCCGGATCATGTCTTCGACGATGGCCAGCACACCTATCTGATTTATCCGAACGATGGGCGCTTCCGTGAGCTGCCGACGTTGCTCCTGGTGGTTAACGGCAAGTCGGAACTGGTCAACTTCCGCGTAGATGGATCGCGCTACATCGTGGACCGTCTCTTCGACAAAGCGATTCTTGTGGTCGGTGTGGGCAAGAAGCAGACTCGCGTGACAATCACGCGCGAGACGCCGTACTCCCAGGCCGGAAAGGAGAACTGACGATGATGAAGCCTGACGAAAACCCGAAGCCTGTAAACCTCGAAGGTGAGCGCGAAGAGAATCAGGAAGAGGTTCTCGCAGCCGCACAGCCCGATAAGGTAGTGCGTGGCGTCAATGGTTCGCTCACGCCCAAGGCGCGCAAGTTGCGCCCTCTGGCCGGCATTATCCTGATCGCGCTGGTTGTGCTGGCCGCGGCCTATATGCGGCATGGGCTGGCCAACCGCCACAAGAAGACGGTCAAGCAGACCGATACTCAGAAGGTCGGCGCGGGACCGGCGACGACCGTCGAAAAGGGCCTTCTCTCCGATCAGGCGCGTAGCGGCCTGAATACCGGGCAAACCCACGTCCCGGACTCCTCGACGCTCCGCCCATCTATATTGACCGGCGAGACCCCGGCAGGCCGCTCAGCTCAGCCGGCGGCGCCGGGTAAATCGGCGAAAACAACCTCCATCCCACCCCTAGAGTACCGGCAGACGCCAGTCATGAGCGCGGCCAACGGCTCGTTATCCTATGCAGAGCAGCGGCGGCTCGACGAATACAACCGGGAGCGCGAAGCGATGGAGGCTCCCACCTCGGTCAAGGGCAATCTCCCCGGCACTTCCAAGGAAACAGCATCGACCAGCTCCGATCCGCTGGCCGCCATTCAATCCGCTCTGCTGAATGCTCGGTCGATGCTTGGGGGCGGAACCGGAAGCTCCCCTCAGTCGGCTCTCGCTCAGGCCGGTACGACCGGAACAGCCGAGCAGAGGTCGGATTACGACCGCCAGAACGATCAGGAGCAAAAGGCGGCCTTTGGCCAGCAACACTCAAAACAAGAGACGGAGTACCTGACTGCGACACGCGAGGCTCCGAAGGGCCAGTACGAGGTCAAGGCCGGGTGGCTCATCCCGGCGGTTCTTGAACAAGGGCTTAATTCCGATCTCCCCGGCATGATCCGTGCGTTAGTTCGTGAAAATGTGTATGATTCCGCTACTGGGAGGTACATTTTAATACCTTCCGGGAGTACACTAATTGGGGTTTACAACTCCCACGTAGGCTACGGACAAAACGCCTTGCAGGCCGTCTGGCGAAGGATCGTCTTCCCGGATGGCTCCAGCCTCGCTCTTGGCGGGTTTGAAGGGGATGACAGTGCGGGCGCTGCCGGGTTCCGGGACCAGGTGAACAATCACTGGGGCCGGCTTCTCTCCGGTGCGCTTCTGACATCGGTCTTCGCCGCCGGCATCGAGGTCAGCCAGGGAACGAACTCCTCGGTCCTGCAATCGCAAAGCGTCGGCCAGACCGTGGGACAGGCAGTTGGCCAGCAAGTCGGTGAACTCGGCACAGAAGTCACGCGCCGGAACCTGAATATCCAGCCCACGATTGTCGTGCGGCCCGGATACAGGTTCTTCGTGAGGGTCGAGAAAGATGTAAGGTTCAGCGGCCCGTACTCACCGATGACGGGGGCAAGCGGCCGGAGCAGCAGAATTACCGTAACAGCAGGAAGGGATGCCGGTGGCAGTCAAGAAGTCAGTAAAGAAAGCAGCCAAAAAGGCGGCAACTCCGGGGTCCCCACGGACAGGTCTTCGTCCGGGGGGTGGAACGCGCAAGGTGAACCGTGAGGGGCAGCGGTGGACGGAAGACAGGCCGGGAATGACGCTGCGCCTTCCGCTCGATCTCCGCGAAGCCATCACTGAAGAATCCCGCGTAAAGGGCGATCTGGCCAGGATCGTCCTTTTTGCGTTAAGCCACGTGGATCAAGATGAAGTCGATATTCAGCAGACCCGCAAGGCCGGCATGGATCTTACCAATCCCCAACTCCTCCACGTCGGCGCCGAAGCGCGCACCAAGCTCAAAGACTGGGCCGAAGCCGAAAGCGTCAGCGTCAACGCAATCGTCGTCAGCCTCCTCGACGCGTTCTTCGCGCGTCTCAAGAAGAGCAAGGCGCTGAGAGAAGAACTGCGGCTGGAGCTTCGTGCGCATCGAGGATTCTTGCCAAGTTGAGCGGTCTACTTTGATCGTTTCATGCATGCTAGGAACAGAAAGGCCCACGATGGAAGACGTATTGACCGGCAATGTTTGGAAACAAGCTGCTAGCTATGCCAAGAGTGCAAAACGTCGGCTTGTTGCTGTTGCATATATGACAAGCGATCGGAACCTGATGCTTATGAAGAACGACGTTCTTGTCTGTGATGCTTCAGATGAAGCGATTAAATCAAACCAAACATCCGCTCGAATAATTAAGGCAATGATTGAGAAGGGTGTCGAAGTTCGTAGCCTTCCAAATCTACATGCAAAAGCCGCCGTCTTTGGGCGTTATGCTCTCATAGGATCGAGCAATTTGTCAGCTTCATCTGAAGATGATTTGACTGAACTTGCGCTCTTTACAGACAGGGGCCAGATTGTCGCTCAAGTGACTGCATTTATTCATGGTTTGAGAGAATCTGCACAGATAATTGACGACAGTTTTCTTCAGCGAATACTGAAGATCAAGGTCAACATAAGGAAGCGTGTTCTCAAACGCAAAAGAAATCCAATTCGGCTTGGGAAAAGAACCTGGCTAGTATCCTGCCAAGAACTTGCCGAACATCGATACGCGGATGAACAGAAACTTGTTGACTCAGCGACTGAAAAGGCAGCTTCTTTGGTGGCGGATACAGATTCTACGATCTCATGGATACGTTGGACAGGGAGTTCGAAATTCAGAGCGGATGCTCAAGCTGGGGACCGTATTGTTCAAATCAGTAAAAACCTCTCTGGAAAAAGGGTTGCCGTAATCGCTCCATGTGCGATCGTCTTGCGTCAAGATAAAGATAATTGGACACGGTTCTATTTTGCGCAACCAGAGGATAATCAACAGTTACCTTGGACGCAATTCAGCGCCATAGCGGCTAAGCGCGGACTGTCATTCTCAAAAAGCAGAACCCGTGAGCTGAAATCCTCAGAAATTGTGGCTGTGGAAATGCTATTAGCTTGAACACGAATGGAGACGGTATGGCAAGCGGCGCAAAGAACTCCAAGTCTTTTGATGAGTGGCGGAGCGAGTTTTCCGCAGCAGCCGTAGCGGACAAACATCGGGAGCTACTCCGCTCAATTAACCACCTCGACTTTAAATGCTCCGCAAAAAATGCCATGGAGGCTACGGTATGGCTGGTCTGTGCCGTGGTGACTTTTTGCGAGATGGATGGCAGAGATTATGAGACATTTTTGAAGCAGCAGACGTATTTTCCGAACGCCGGATGCGGAAACAAATATTGCTTGATATTCGATCTTTCCAGTTCTCACAAGAAGTATTATGGCCGCATTTTTACCGACGCCGCTTTTACATCAATTGACCTTGAGGATCTCTTCAACTTCGCGTGGCCAATGTCTCAGACTGCGGGGTTTTCAGAAGTTTATATTACAAGGATCGACGGCAAAAAGATCACCAAGCAAGAACTTCAAAGGCTGTATAAACTAGTCGAAGAGGACATGTATTACGGATACAGCGAAGAGGAATTGTCAGTTGATGTTATTCCGACAGATTTTGCTGACACGGTTATGATCTATGCTGCGGAAACTGATGATATCTGAATGGCCGAATCGCGCAATTAAACCCGTCGGGTGGGCCAAACGAGACTGACGCGAAGCGGCAGCACATCACAGGGCGGGAAGACGGGCGTCGGCAAAAGACAGGGGCCTGCCTCAGCAGACCCCACAATTCAAGGTTCATGAATTGACGCTAAGCCGCTTTTGCTTTCTTCGGGGCTGCTGTGCGCGACTGGCTCGGCTTTGCTTTGTCTGTCGTCTTCCGGGTGGCTTGCGCTTTTTCCTTGGCCGCGAACTCCTGCTTGACCTTGGCCGTGATCGCGGCCACGTCCACCTTGTAGAACTCGGCGGCTTCTCGCAGGGCTTTTGCGGATTCGTTGGGGCTGTGCGCTGCTTGCAAAACGGTGATCGCCACCAAAACGCGGCCGATGGTGCTCTCGTCGGCTTTGCGAAGAAAGGACGCGAACAGATTGGCCGGGGCATCTCCGGTGCCGCTGGCCTTGCCGATGCCGTGAAGGCGAAAGATGATCGCCAGACGGCGCTCGTCTAAGACGGCGGCGAGGCGCTCGGTGACAAAGAGCAGGTCGCGCTTCATCAAACGGACAGGAACCGCGTCGCTGGTTGCTTTCAGGACGCGAAGGCCGGTTGCCTGGGCAATGGCCTCCTCGCGGCGGCGCTTCTCCTGTTCTGCCTTGAATGCCGTATCCGTCGCTGGCTTCTGTTTGCGGGCGTGATGGATCGCGCATTCGGGATTGGCACAGATGGTGCGGATTTCGCCTTTCTCCGTGCCTTCGGTAACGATGGCCTCGGTGGTGAACTTGCAGGTTTTGTACTCCGGCCAGTCGCGCTGCTTTTCGTTCGTCGGTTTCTCCGTCCGAATCTCCACGTACTTGTTGCGCGGCAGGGCGGCGCTGGCCTCGGTCGCGGTGCCGTAGGCTGATGAGATTTGAACCAGCTTCGGCTTGGCGGCGATGGATTGCTTTACAAAGCCGTCCACTTTGGCCTGATAGCAAGCCGGATCGGTGCAAGCGTCCTGCGCGATGTCGGCAAAGAGCAGCGCGTTTGCGCCGGTGCGCTTCGGGCAGTCGTCGCAAGTTCCGGCGGCGGGGTTGAGACTGGCGTCGGACTTGGAAAACGGCGCGTCCTTGAGAATAAGCAGGACGTTCTGCTCAATCCACTCTTTCAGGTGGCGAACGGGGAGCAGGATGCGGCGGGCTTTGCTCTGGTTGCCGTTCCAATCGCTGCGGAAGCAAGCCGCGAGGGCCTGCTCCTGCTCGGCGGGTTGCAACTTGGCCAAGAGCAGCGCGTGGCCGATGCCGATTTCATCCTTGGCAAATGCTTCGGTGACGGCGGCGGCAAGCTCGGTCAACTTGACCCGCTGGAGGCAATAAGACGGTGATTTGCCAGTTTTTGCGGCAATCTGCTCGATGGAGTATTTCGGCTCGTCAAGATTGAGCAGGGC
>Ga0364866_10633_pt1 | contig 19310 bp, 11 predicted proteins | sample ExccelAu500001D3_3_FD_206913 | JGI IMG/M metagenome (GOLD analysis project Ga0364866, IMG submission 206913) | Enriched cells from Trout Bog Lake Hypolimnion, Wisconsin, USA - BchlTB.Aug13.5000.01.D3 | ecosystem: Environmental > Aquatic > Freshwater > Lake > Hypolimnion/Profundal zone | place... | reverse complement strand
GGTGAGTGGGTGAAGACCCTGGATGACGAGTTCGATGGCTCAACGCTCGATTCCTCGATCTGGGACCTGAAGGGCGAGAATTACTACGACAAGGTGACCCACTGGAGCCGGGAAGACGTGAACGTAACTGGAGGCGCCGTTCACCTCAAATATGAGAAACGGCTGGGATTCCATAACGACGATCCGACGCGCCCCAGGTCCGATTACGCGGCAGGCTTCCTGCAGACTTACGATAAATGGACCCAACGGTACGGATACTTCGAAGCGCGAATGAAGCTGCCGAAGGCGCCTGGACTATGGCCAGCATTCTGGATGATGCCGGAGCGAGGGGTTCGAACCACATCGCAGGGCGAACGGCAGGATACTGCGAACGGCGGAATGGAGTTCGACATTGCCGAGCAACTAACTCGATGGGGACCCTATCGATACAACATCGCGATGCACTACGACGGTTACGGCATCAATCACAAATCGGTAGGTTCGGACAAGATCTACGTCCAGCCGGATAAGGACGGATTTGTGACATGCGGTCTTTTGTGGACGCCCGGCTCCGCCATCTTTTACTGCAACGGCCGCGAAGTCCTCCGATGGGAGGATGCACGCATCAGTAATGTGGCTTCCTGTTTCTTGTTTACGCTTCCGTCGGGTGGGTGGGACAACAACCAGTTGGAGGATTCGCAGTTGCCGGACGAGTTCTTGATCGACTACGTGCGCGTCTGGCAGCGGAAGGACCTTGCTTCCACCCTCGACGGGAAGAAGGCGCCGCCTTCGAAGGGAACACTGTAGTCGGTAATCTAGGGTGGTGCTTTCTCTTCGACGGCCTCGTCGTAACGCGGTGTCCATGCGGCTGGGCGTATCTGTTCTTGCTCTCACCGTTTTTGCCTTGTCGACAGAAGCTCGACCAGGTTTCTCGAAAGTTCAGGCGGACGAGCAAGGGAATTCCGTAACGTTCGATACTTCGCTCGGATTGTTCAAGCGGGGAAATCCGAAGGTCAAGGAGGTCGCCTTGTCGATCGACGACGGCCCGCACATCCTTTTTGCGCCGAAGATCCTGGAGGTACTGAGGCAGAACAAGGCCCACGCGACCTTTTTTGTCGTCGGAAAGAAGGTGCTTGAGCATCCTGAGATCGTGCGCGAGATGCTGGCAGACGGGAACGAGGTCGGTAATCACTCGATGACCCATCCGCGCCTGAATACGCTTCCACTAGAGGACGTTAGGCGCGAGATATCGGACTGCGAGGAGGTCGTTTTCAAGGCGACCGGCGTGCGAATGAAGTACCTGCGCCCGCCGGGCGAACGTTATACCGACGATGTCCTCAAACTCGCCAAGGAGATGCACTACATCTCAGTTGCCGCAAATATCGGCGTGAGCGACTACATCGTGGTGGGGGACCAGACTTGGACCCGAGGGAACCCGGGATATCGCGACCATGTGGAGGCGATACCCAGAGACGTCTTCAAGCAACTCAAGAACGGGGCGATCATCGACCTGCATGACATGCCGACGACCGCCGATGCTCTAGATCTTGTGATAAAGGGAATTCGGAGCCGAGGCTACCGAATTGTGACGGTGTCCCAACTGCTTCGTCACCTTCGCAGGGGTTGACTCGGTAGTCGTATCCGGCTTCAAGACTTGCGCTTGGAGTAGCACCAAAAGCAGGACGCCGAGGACGATTCGATAGATGATGAAACCGGAAGTCGTGTGCTCCTTCATGAATCGAAGGAACCAGTTGACGACGGCGTAGGCGACGATTCCGGCGACGATCGCTGCGGCAAAGTACGAAACGATGTTGCTGCCGAGGCCCTTGGCATGCGTCATCGCCTTCGCCAACTCATAGAGGCCGGCAGCGGTGATAGCTGGAATCGAAAGCAGGAAGCTGAACCTTGCCGCGCTTTCGCGATTTAATCCGGCGAAGAGCCCAGCCGTAATCGTGACGCCCGAACGCGATGCACCGGGAACGAGAGCAAGCACTTGCGCCCAACCGATCAGTTGGCTCTGCCGCAAAGTCATGTCCTTGAGGCCGACGTTCTTCTTCCCGACTCGTTCGGCCCAGATGAGGACAAGCGCAAGGGCGACAAGGCTGAAGGCGATGTAATAAAGGCTGCGAAACGTCGTGTGGATCTTGTGGTCGAGGAGCACACCGAATAGGATTAGCGGCAATGTGCCGAGAAGTGTGAACCATCCCAAACGAGCATCCAGATCGTCCTTCGCGACGTTCTTAGGGCTCTTCGTACGAAGAATCCCCGCCATGTACCTTCCCAAGTCTTTGCGGAAATACGCAACGATCGCCACGATGGGTCCAAGTTGCGCGATCGCGGAGAAAGTCGCTCCCGCATCCGTTCCGTAAAGGAGCTGAGATGCGATTCGCATATGAGCCGTGCTGCTAACAGGCAGAAACTCGGTGATGCCCTGGATCAATCCCAAAAGCACCGCCTGAACAAAAGTGATGACGGGTTCCGTCGGCATAGTTTAACGCTCTCCCAAACTCGGCTATTGTGGCAGAGAAGGCGTTAGTCCGGCCCGGATGTGAGCCCGCAATTAGCCTCTGGCTTTGCGATAGACGACGTACACACACGGCTTGCCCGATCCGGTTTGGCTTGGGAGGTCGTTTTGGGTGGTTCTTCCCGGAAAATGGCGCAAGAAGTATTTCTCAACGTCCGACTTTACTTTTTCAGCGTCGACTAACAAATCGGTTGTGAATACGACCTTGACTGTGGTCCCGTCGGATGGACTCGGAATGGCCGTGTTTGAACCAACGCCGACGGAGAGACGGCTATCCGGGAGTTCCACTAAAGCTACATTTCTTGCACGCAAAATAGCATCGATACTTGCAGGATTGAGACCCGAGTTCGTCAGTACCTCGATCGCTTCGCGATGAACTCCAATGTCGAAATCCAGTCCGCCCAAGTTTTGATTCGTGCTCAAGATGCAATCACATGAACAGTGTAACGCAACTAAAGAAATTCGTTTCTACTTCGTTGCTTTCCAAGCTTCGAGCAGCGTCGATTCCCTGTCTGCCGAAAGTCCCGCCCGCCACGCATAGGCAGCCGGTCGTGTCAACGCCCAAGCCCGAGTATCGCTAATGGTCTCCGAAAGCGGTCGTAAGCTAAGGCCAGCCCGTATCGCACTTGAAACGTCGATTTGGCACATCCCGTTCGACGAGCCGTCGTACTCGAGTGCCAATGGGAGGTCGCTCCATGGCTGAACCTCATACTGCTTCAAGAACTCCGGAGAGACCCATACGAGTTTCGCTTGCTCATTTCGATTGCTCGCCAGAATGACCTCCTCAAACGTATAAGGGCGCTGGGGACCGGTTGCGTTGAACACACCAGGTACCCGACGCTCGAGTAGGTCGAGGCACCATTCGGCAAGGTCTCTGACGTCGATCACTTGCACCGGTTGGGACTTAATGTCGGGCACCAAAACATCTCCGCCACGGTGCATCCGAGCCGGCCAGTAGGTGAACCGGTCGGTATAGTCGGTGGGGCCGACGATGAGTCCCGGGCGGACAATCGTTGCTCGAGCTTGAAAGGCATCCTGAACCGCTCGTTCGCACAGAACCTTCAGGCCCCCATAGGTTTCGCCTGTAATCTCCTCAACGGTTGGGTCGCTAAGTTCGGCTAGTTCGGCATCTTCATTTTGATTTGGAATGCTGAAGTTCTTGAATACGGAGATGCTTGAAACAAAGAGATAACGCTCCGTCGAATTGATGAGCGCATCGGTCGACATCGCCACAACTCGTGGCACGAAACCGCTCGTGTCGAAAACCGCGTCCCATCTCCTTCGTTTCAGCGCCGATAGGTCGACGGTCCGATCTCCGTGGAGTTTCTCGACGTCGGCGAAGAGGTCCGGGTTTCGCTGACCGCGATTGAAGAGGGTGAGTTCGTGCCCGCGTCGAATCGCCGATTCCACGAATGCCCGACCCAAGAATGCCGTTCCGCCTAATACAAGGATATTCATTTTGCACTGCGCCTTTGGATGATGCCTGATGAGACGGACGTTTTACCCGTTCTCGGTAGTCTTACGCCGTTTTGCGATAATCCCGGCTTATCCTCTGCGGAGGTCCATCGGCTAGGTGCAATGCCGTATATTAAGAGACGATTTGCCATCACATACTCCTTCTCCACCACGCTATCGAGGCGAAGCAGTTTTCTGGGAACAACTAGCCTCCTTCGAAGACGGAAACCTTCACTTTTGGTTTGGGATTACGCCTATGCGGGGTACCGAGATAGATGTGCTCCTCCTCGATCTATCTGCGTGCGCCTACTGCATCGAGATCAAGGCGATTCCGATCTCAGAGGTGAGGCACATCGATCTGCAATCGCTAGCTCGCAAAGACGGCAGTGTCGGCCCTTCGCCTTTTGGACAATCTATCGCCGCGGTTCGCGCACTCGGTGTGCTTCTGGACAAATCCTGGGACGATCGACCGAATCTCGTTCCTATCGCTGCGTTTCCGTTAATCAGTCGGAGCGAGTGGAACGAGAAATTCATAGACGGTATTCCCGCCGAATTTGCCTCGCGATGTATCTTGAGCGACGACCTGGTAGACGTCGTTGCCTTCCGTGAGCGTTTGAGCCAGATAGCACGAAACCCGGTTGGGGGACGAATTCGTCGCAGTGGGCTACCACTGCTGAAGGCATCCGATCTTGATCAGATGCAGACTGTCCTTAGGGAAGCAGGAGCACTTCCGAATGAGGATCCGACTGTTGCCTCGGCATCCACGCCGGTTCCGGTTGCGCTCCTCAACGAGGTGGTCTCGCTCGTCACTGGACCCGGCGCCGCGTATGGGGCTCCCGGGGCAGATTCGCTTACAAAGTGGCGCTATGCCCTTTTGGACAGTAATGCCAGGCTGAGAGTATCTGTCGTCGGCGAGTTCAAAGCCGGGAAGTCGTCGCTCATCAATGCGATCTTTGGCCGCGACGTCTGTTTCGTCGACGAATTCGAAGCAACCACGATCAGCGCCACTTATTCCAGTGGATCCGAAGAAGTTGTGACTCTATTCGGCGAAGAGGGTGCTTCCGACCAATGGCCCCTGCCGACGTTTCTGGAGCACTGTGCAAAACGAGAGCTTGACGGGGTGCAAAAGGTGGTCGTCACGTTACCGACGGACATTCCTTTCGATATCACCGATACTCCCGGTCTAGGTTCATTCACGGCCGGTCACGAAAACGAGGCCGAGGAGCAGATTCGTCGTACCGACCTTTTGCTTTGGGCCGTCGACTGTAACGACGCCGGAAGCGCTCGTGAGAGTGCCTTCATCGAAAGGGCCCGACAGATTGGATTGCCGGTGAAGGTTCTCTTGACCAAGGCCGACGTACTGAGCGCAGGAGAACTTGATCAGTTGATCGCGTACTTCGTGTCAGAAACCGGAATTCCAAGTGACGACGTTATAGCGGTGTCGTCGCTCAACTATCGATCGGGGAACGATTCCGGAATGGCTGCTTTGATCGAGCGGCTACGGACCGCAGCGTCCGAGCGAGTTGCTTACCAGACGGCGTCCTACAACGCAAAGCTGCAGGAGATTGTAGAGGGTTCTCGTTTGGCGCTTCGGTATCTGCTGGAAGTCAACGCGCCCAATGCGCGCTTCCTAGCTGCGGAACGCGGATATTTGGAATCGAGCGCGGCGGGTATCGCCAGGACAGGGAAATTCGAGTGGTTGAGGATCCTCCGCGAGGAGTGCGCCGCCGTCACCGGATCGCTTGAGATCCACTCCGTAGCAGACGTGAAAGTGGTTGAGATCGTGCTCAGCCAGGCGCTTCCAGAGGCCGTCGAGAAGGCGACCGCGAAATTCCTATCGAGCCTCCGCAAGCTCGTACGGGATGAGTGGCGTGGGGCTCTCGAAGAGCGAAGCCGAGAGTTCGAGCGCCGACTTGCAGAGTTGATGTCGACCCGTCCGGACGCAAAAGCTGACCTTGACTTCTTGCGTACGCAACGAGATGAGTTCCGGGCTCGTGCCGAAGTCATCGGGGCAGAAAGCAGCGTCCCCTCGGTGGACAACAGAATTTGGGTCATGGGGTTAGGGGCGGCAGCGTCGGTGCTTGCCGTGTCGTTTGTGCCTTTGGCCGTCGCCGGCGTCGTCGCGGGTTTCGCGATGCTCGATCCAAAAGCACGAGGTGGATTGGGACCAAAAGCCGACCCCCTGATCAGTGCCAGGATCGAAGACGCGCTTGTCAGTAGCTTCGAAGATGTAGCCGAGGCAGTTGAAGTGGCGATCGACCGCATCGTGGCTGAGGTTGCGATCCGCTCGTTGATCAAACTGGTGAACAGGCGTGGAGGCCCCGACTACCATACGGTTCTCGTCATCGAGCATAAGGCGAGCGATTTGATGGATGAGATTTCAGCCGTCCAATAATGGTGACTGAAGCCGCCCTTAGAAAGGCAGTCGAGACGTTCGACCTTAAAGAGCACATTGCTCGTCTCGACGATCGCCAGCGCGACTCCTCCTTCGGCTTAATCGTTATGGTCGTCGGAGCAGGGAATTTCGGTAAGTCGAGCCTGGTTAATGCGATTTGTGGCCGTGAGGTCGCCCCTGTATCGGTCGTTCCGAAGACTTTTAAAATCGACGTCTTCTCTTCGGGAGAAGAAGGCACCGCGCTCGTTCGTCGCGTCGGAGAGGCAAATCCGACCGAGTGCTCGCACCGCGAAGCCCGGAAGATCGAGGAGAACGAGGAGAAGCAATTTCGAACAAAAGGGAAGTCGCCCCTTGCCGAGATTGTGTGGCGTCACGACGATCTTGCGTTGCCTCCTGGGATTTCACTCGTCGATACTCCTGGCATCTCACAAGCTTTGAGGGGAGCTTCAAAGAGTGTTTCGCTGACAACCGTTCTCGGAAGCACGTTCGACGTCGACGAAGTTTGGGCTCACTGGTTTCATCGGGCGGATGTCGTGGTTTGGGCGTTCTGCGCAAACAAGATGGAGGATGCCGATACTCGACTGGCGCTTGAATCCGCCCTTCGTCTCTTCGACAAGCCTATCATTCCAGTGGCGACGAAGGCTGACCTCATACCCAGCGAGCGTTGGCCTGAAGTTCATGAGCGGTTCGATCGCGCCTTCGGCTCTCTTCTCGACCGACGGCAAGCAAGCGAACTTCATCTGACCGTTTGCGGCGGCAGTAAGGGGGATCTTGTTGGGACCGGGATTCCAGAACTCAGGAGGAGCCTCGTCGAGTTTGCAAAGGAAGCGGAGCGAGTCAAGGTGCGGGCAGAGGCGGCGTTCGTCCGAGACGAATCCAAGGCGGTTACCGGCCTACTGAGCGAAACGGCAAAGACCCTCGTTTCCAACTTAAGGGCAATCGCCTCTCTAGGCGACGCTCTTGCCGAAGAGGCTCTGCTTGAAGCTGAGCGCGGCCGCAATGAGGCTGCCACCCGAGTGAACGCATACCTTCGAACGATTCGAACCGATGTCCGGCTGGAAGAAGCGGCAAAAGCAGTCCATCAGGCGACGAACGGTGGGCGAAACGGGGATATCGAGCTTGAGGCACGGCAAAGCCTGATTCCGTTGATCGATCGACAGAGGATCCAGCAGGAGGTCAACGAAGCCTTTGCGGCAGGAGCACGTTCGCTTGAAACGGCGGCAACACGGTTTTCCCAGGGCGCGGATATCGCACGCCTTAGCTTCAAATCCAGCGGCATAATCACCCGGCACCCGATTCCACTGCGGCTTCAGTTCAAGGCTCTGTCGTTAACATCCCAACTCGATTTTTCGATGAAGTTGAAGTACCCATCGGGCTTCCTAGGAAACGCTTGGGACGTCATCAAGCGGCTATTGGGCGCCGATCGTTTTTCGGTGGCGGATATCCATAACGCCATGTCTGATGCCCTGGATATTCCGGAAAGCGACCTTGATCCGGCCATGGTCCAAGCGCTCCACGAGGGATATGCGCCAGCCCTTCATGAGGCGGTGAGACGTGCCCTTCTCGACCACCTTGAATCGACCGATCAGCACGCGCTAGAGTTGCTGCGGGAGGTCGATTTCCACTTGACCTCGTTGGAGGCGCAAGGCGTCGATGCCCCTCCGACTTCTTTTGGCGCCCAAGCCGAGTATTGGGCTACGCTCAGCCCCGAAGCCGAGACGTTGCTGTTGTTGGCGCGTGAGGAACTTATTCGAGTGCTACCGGAATTCAGGTTTCTCCTTGCCGAGCGTTTTGAGTTCGATCTTCCTCATCGCGTACGACCATTCCGCGAGCTATGGGAAGAGCGGACAGTTACGCCAGCCGAGGTAACCGTCCAAACGGGCCTAAGCGAACTCATCGAGCGGGCCGAGTATCGAGAACGAGTGGAGGAGGCTGGTGTCGAATCTTGGGCGGACGCTCCGTTCTTGCCATACCTAGAGGCGACGCAACTGGCCCACTTGGAGGCGTCGCCGATCAGCATGGAACTCGATCGACGCCTTGCCGACCGTGTTGTGGGCGTACGGTACCGGTCGGCCGGATCAAGGTTGGCCCAGATCGGTGCGGAGGCATTTCAATCGAGAGTTCGAGGTTCAGAACGAACGTGGAGCGTGACGGTACCTCAGGAGCAGTGGCTTGGATGGACGTCGGGCAGAGGGACTGGGCTCGGGGTGCTCGGCGGCTGTCTCATTGCCGCTCTTCTCTTTTTCGTTCGGATCGAGGTCTCGTTTGTCGTCGTTGCCCTCACGATCGTTTGGGGAGTGATCGGGCGGTTTAGACCCGAAGTCACCGCTTTGGTCCAATACCGAGCGCGACTTGGCGAAGCAATCTCTGAAGAAGTGTCGACATGCCAAACGGAAGCGGCGAATCTGATCTCTCTGAACACCGTCGATGAGGTAATTCAGGGGATGACGGCGGAGTTGGCGCCGCGCCCTCTGCAAGCTCTGCTCATCGATGCAGGACTCCTGCGGGTTTAGTTTGCCGGGCGGCGAAAGTGTAACGATCAGGGGCGCCGTTCGTCACTGACACGAGGGAGTTTTATGCGATCCACTATGACAGTTCTGATCGGCGTCGCCTCGACGTTGGCGTTATCCCAAAGCGTGACGAGTGTCTATAACCGAGATACCCACGCCCCATTCAAGCTCAAGAACGTAAAGGTCGAGAGCACCGTCGTTGGCCCAATTGTGAAAACGAGTACGTGGCTGACCTACGACAACCCGTACAAGACGCTGACCGAAGCGACGCTCAATTTCGACCTTCCCGATGCGGCGGCATTGGGTGGATTCGCCTATATCTATGGCGACGAGTACGTTCGCGGTCAGTTGATGGATAAGCGGAAGGCGTGGTCCATCTATACCGCGATCACCAGCCGGGGCCGTGACCCCGGAATCATGGAACAGTGGTCGCCGACGAACTACCACTGTCAGATCTTCCCCATCAAAATCGGAAACGACTTGAGGGTGCGACTTTGGACGGTCGGGATGCTGCAACCTTCCGGAAACCAGATGCAGTTGCCCAAGCCTAAGGCGCCTACCGCAGTCGGCTATGAGGCGATCGATACGACCATCGTTCAGCCGAATTGGACCGTTCGCGGGGTCAAGACCGGGCAGATCGTCGAGAACGACGGTCAGTTCTCCGTCGACCTCAAGGACCCGATCTATGCGGTGGCCCAGCGGTTCAAGGACGGCAGAATTTACGTCGCCGGGATTGTAAAGGCGCCGTTCGGTGGCGATGGAAAGAAGCACGTCGTCGAGATCCTCAACGCACGATACGAACCTGCCAACGACGAGCCGGGCGGGGCCGACGTGACGGTCAAAGTAAACGAGTTGGTATCCCAGGGGATCTACTCGATCCAGGCGAACAACACCACATTCGGTGATCCAACTCCTTGGAAACTGAAGAGACTGCGCGTTAAGTTTCGCGTCGATGGAGTCGAGCAGACCGAGACCGTCGCCGAAAACTGGCACCTAACGTTCCTGGAAAACAGTGCGGCGGGAGGAGCGACATCGTTCTTCAAACTGCGTCAGCCGAAGACGATGTTGCTCAATCCGAATACGCTTGCCTTCTCTGGATGGATTCCCAAAAATGAGACGATTGCCGTTCGATTTCAAGGCGTCCGCCATGCGATCAAACCGACTGTCATTGCGAAGGGTAGCGATACCGCCCGGATTTGGGCTCAGCAGATGCTCGCCAAGAACACTTGGATGAGGGTGGATGACGTTATGAAATTCAGCCTCAAATACGGCGTCCCCAGCAATGCGACGGCGCTGTTGGCGGTTCCCAAAGAGGAGATGCGGCTGTACGAGGAGAGAGAGAAGCAGGCGCAGCGAGCCCAAGCAGAGCAGCGGAAGAGGGAACTCGAAGCCCAGCGACAAGGGCGGAATTGGAGCGGGAAGAGAGACCAGAACTGGAACGCCAGCGGTGGCGGTGACCCCGAAATTCGCGTGACAATTCCGGGAGCGAGATCGGTCGATGCGATTCTTCCCGACCGACGCGTGATCTCGTTGAAGCCGGATGGCGATACCTGGGGCGGCAACTTCGAGATAGCCGCCGATGCGATCGAAGGGACCTATTCCGTTCGAGTTCTGGCTCATCTGAAGGATGGTTCGACAGTCGAACGTTCGTGGACTTATTCGGTCGATAGAACGCCGCCGACAGGCAAAGCCGTGTTCGTGGTTGAGCAGAACAAGCTGATTCTGGAGGTCAAGTCGGAGTCGGGACTTGCTGAAGTCGCCGCCTACTGGCCGGATGGATCGCGATTGGTCTTGAAAGAGGTCCAACCCGGTGTGTACCGTGCCGAGATCCCAAGCTTGTTCAAGGGAAGCCTGACCGTCGTGCTTAAAGACCGCGCCGGAAACAAGGGAGAACTGACCTGCTCGCGGCTGCCCTAATCTTCGCCTTCACCTCTCCGGCGGCCGGGGAGGTGTGGCGGAACTACGACGAGGCGTTCGACCTCGCTGTCGTTGCCGGAAAGCCGGTTGCGGCGACGAACGGCGGCTTGATCGAATTGGATGGGACGAACTGGAAGGCGATTGCTTCGCCCTCCGGATTGCGTTCGATCGATCAAGTTAGACCGTTCGTCGTCGCCGCATCAAGTGGACGTCGGTATGTGTTCGGCGATGGGGTATGGAACCCGTGTACGACCGGCAATCGAAGTCGGGATCTGGAACATGGAGTCTTGGTTGGTCCTACCGAACCGTGGCTCTCCTGCGACCCGTCGTCACGCGCACAGTTTCCAACCGCGCCCCCCAGCCATGCCTACTCGCTGCTTCGGCTGAAGGATGACTTGCTTGCTGGAACGTCCGATGGGATCTATCGGTATTCGGCGGGGAACTGGTTGAAAGAGCCGCTGCCCAGCAGTCTGCCGATCAGCAGACCAAACGGAATCGCATGCGTCGATGGCACGTTTGTTATCGGCGGGTTGGGTGGGCTGTTCGTGGGGCGTCCCGGAGCTTGGGTTTCGGTCTGCTCCGACTCGATCCGGCAGATCATCCAAGTCGGTCACGAGGTCTGGGTGGTGCATGGAAACGGGGCACTTGATAAGCTCGACACCAAGGAGGACCGTCTCTACCCGGACATCATGACCGGAGCCTCCAAGCGTCCCTGGACGTCGTGTGTGGGTGTCTGTGGAGAATTGCTGCTGTGCGGCGGACTCGGCGGTTGGTCGGAGCGGGGAAAATCGGATAACGAGAGTTTTCCGGCCGAACTCAGTAAGGACGTCGTCACCGCGATCGCTGGGCGGGACTCGACCCGATGGATCGCAACGGAGCAATCGGGCGTCGTCCGATTCGGGCCTTCCGGCATCCATCGGTGGAACCCAGGCAATGGGCTAACCGACACCTGGGTGACTTCGCTCTGCCGAACTCAAAGAGGCTTGGTAGTTGGGACGATGCATGCCGGTCTGTTTTTGATCGTCGGGGACAAGATTGCGGGAATTCCAAGTCCCAGTCTGCGGGTGACACAGGTCTTCGATCGGAACGGCATTCTCATCGTCGGAGGAATGGACGGAGCCTGGATTCAAAGCGGAAACACATGGAAACCGCTGGAAATACACAACGAGGAGACGACTTCGATTGCACAGATCGGCAAGACGATCGCGGTAACTACTGCATCCGGCGCCTATTTCTTCTAGTAAGTAATAGGGCAGTTCGTATAGCGCTCCGATCTCGTGCCCTCAGGTCCGCCTAATCCGAACCGGACTTGGAGGCTTTGTTCAGGTTTTGGCCCTGCAAGGTTTCTGCGGTGTTGATGAACGTCTCCTTATCGCGCATGACGGCTTGCGGGGGTAGGTGGTCGGTTAGTGTGCCGACGTTCGGCATCTTTTTGACCGCGGTCCCGATAGCGAGGAACTCGATGATGCCGCCTCCCAAAGCGTACACGTAGGTTTTGATGCCAACCACGTCGTCTGCGCCACATTCGGCGGCGTCCTTCGCGATGTGCTGAAGTGCGTTCTCACGGGCGTCGTAAACCAGCTTCGTCATCTGGTTGATCTCGCCCTTCGCAAGAGATCTGAACGCGGCGGCGACGCCTCCAACGAACCCGATCGAGTAGATCGAACAACCCAGAACCAGACGTATTGGAAGGTAGCCCAAGTGAGCCATGTTCCAGGTCTCTTCACATGTCAGGTCGCTCGTTGCAGGAGCGGCATCGTAACTGGATAAGTAAGCCTCATGTCTGGCCGATGTGCCGACCATCACCATCTCCTGCATGCCGTTGAATGGGATGATTGACGTTCGGATTCCAACCACGCAGTTCGCTCCGTGGCTCCTTGCGTCAGCCTGGATCCTCTGCAATGCGAGGTGGCGTGTGTGGTTGAAGATGTCGCTGAACTCTTTGATCTCGCCCTTCGCCAGACCGCGGAACGAGCCGACGATGCCGCCCCCCAATCCGATCGAGTAGGCGACGTTTCCGAATGCAAAATGCTTCGGTACGAAGCCGCTGTCGAGTTGACAGTAAAGCTCCTGCCCGTCCGAGGACGAGGTGAACTCGAGGTTGGTGGCCATGACACCCTGGCGATGTACGGCGGAGCCAACACTCAGGAACTCCATATTCCCGCCGTGCTGAACGAGTTCGGTGGTAACTCCGGAGATCCCTATCGCGCCCCGAAGGTCGCTCCAAGCCTGCATCCGCTCAAGCGCCGCCTTTCGCCCTTCGTGCACGACCTCCGTTACATGCTCGACCTCGCCGCCGGCAAGCGTCTTGAATCCCGATCCGATCGTCCCCAAGAACCCCATCGACCAGACGCTGTTCCCGATGACCAATTCGCCGGGAGACATCCCCTTCTTAGCCAAGCAGAAGATCTCATTCCCCGAAAACCCCGTGTTTACTGCCACACAATAAGAACGAATCCCGCATGCCAGGGGATGCGGAGGACGGGGGGATAGCGTTTGACTGTGCTGAAGCGTTGCGCTTCGCTAGCGTTAGGAGCGTTCGAGGGAATCCGATTGTCTGCAATTGCCCTCGAACGCTTCAACGCTCAAACGCTAGCGCAGCGAAACGCTCTACGGCTTCAGCGCTTTCCTCGTGAAACGCTCCCTTCAGGGCGTAACCGTCAGGGTTCCGGTTTGGGTGGCTGCTCCTAGAGTGGCGGTGACGGTTACTGTGGATTGGGCGGTGACTTTCTTGTGGGTGACAGTGAACGTCGCGGTGGATTTGCCGGCGAGGACCTTGACGGATGCGGGGACGGTGGCGGCGTTGGGGTTGGAACTGGCTAGGCCAACGGTTAGACCGGCGGTCGGAGCAGGTCCGGAGAGGGTGATGGTTCCGGTGACGACAGTGGTCGCGCTGCCTTTGACCGACGTCGGCTTCAGAGTTACCGAGACGAGCGTCGCCGCCTCCAGTTGAAGGGTTGCGGTCTTGGAGCTCGAGCCCTCGGTAGCGGTAATGACGTCCGACGTGTTTGAAGCGACACCGGTAGTCGTGATCTTGAAACTTGCGGAGGTTGCGCCCACCGGAACGCTGACCGTGGCGGGAACGGTGACTGCGCTCGATCCTTCCGAAAGCTTGACGGCAATCGGGCCACCTTTCGTGCCTGGCGCCGTATTGAGGGTGACCGTGCCTTCGGCAGGGGTGCCGCCGGCAACCGAGACGGGGTTGATCGTGAACCCGGTGATCGCAAACGGGTTCACTGTGAGCGTTGCCGTTTCAGTGGTCCCGCCCGCCTTCGCTGAGATCGTGACGGTTGTGGCAGCGGAGACGTGGATCGGAGTAACGGCAAAAGTTGCCGTCCTCTCTGTGCCGGTCAAGGTCACTTTCACCGTTGCGGGAACGGTGCATGCGGCTGGGCTCGAACTCGTGAGCGTGACGGCGAGTCCTGCAGCTGGCGTTGGTCCGTTAAACGTCAGCGTTCCCGTAACTGCCGTCTGGGATCCACCGACAACCGATGACGTCGACAGGCTGAGGCCAGTAATGCTGATCGGTTGGACGATTAAGTTGGCGGTTACGAACTGAGTCGACTGAGTTGCGGTGATGACTGCAGTGACCTTGGCGGTAACTTGCTTGGTCGTCACATTGAACGTCGCAGTGGAAGCGCCGGCGGGAACGAGAACCGTGGCCGGTACGATCGCGTCGGCGTTATTTGAGGAAAGCCCGATCGAGACGCCGCCAGGAGGGGCGTTTCCGGTAAGGCTGACGGTCCCGACTGCGGTTGCGCCTCCGGCTACGGTCGATGGCAACACGGTAAGGCCGATCAGCGACGCCGGATTGATGGTCATCGTCACCGTTTTCATCACCGTGCCCGCCGTCGCCGAAATGATTGCGGTCCCGATCGCCTGCACCGCCGATGTCGTGACGTTGAATGTCGCAGAACTTGCTCCGCTTGGAACGACGACAGTGGCAGGGACCTGCGCGATCGCTGCATTCGACGATAGGTTGACGGTGAATCCGTTGGCAGGCGCAGCGCCGCCCAAGGTGACGGTTCCTGTCGAATTGGATCCGCCTCCGACAATCGTCGGAGATAGCGTGAAGCCGGATAAAACGGGAGGCGTCAGATTCAGGGTAGCCGTCTTAGTCGAACCGCCTGCCGTCGCCGTGAGTGTTGCGCTCGAGTTGGCGCCGACCGGCAAAGTGTTGACGGTGAAGGTAGCATAGCTAGCTCCGGCGGGCACTGTAACAGTGGCGGGAGGAATAGTATTCCCGCTGTTCGAGGAGACCGAAACCACCGTCCCTCCGGTGGGAGAGATCCCGCTTAGCTGGACGGTTGCGGTCGACGGCGATCCACCCGAAACGGTGGCTGGCGAAACGGAAAGCCCGGTTACCCAAGGTGGATTGATCGTCAGCTTTGTCGTCGCGTAAATTCCATCGGCCGTCGCTGTAATTGTAGCGACCACCGGGGAGGTCACCGGCACGGTCGAAACGGAGAAGGTGGTCGCCGTCGCCCCATAAATAACAGTCGCCGATGCGGGGACGGTTACACCTTGCGTGTCGGAGGATAGGTTGACCGTGAATCCACCCGGCAAAGCGATCGTGTTGATCGTCACGGTGCCGTTCGAATTGACCCCTCCGGAGACCATCGTGGGTGAGAGTGCTACCGTTGAAGGTCCGATCGGCACGATATTCAACGTCTGCGTGACCGTCGACGTGCCGTAGGTTGCCGTCACCACCGTCGAAGCAGGGACGAGTTGACCGGGCGTCGCCGTTACTGAAAACGTCGTCAAGGTTGCGCCAGGAGTTACAAAAGCGTTTGCGGGAACGCTCGCAACCGCTGGGTTGGACGTACTCAGGTTGATGTAGTAGCCAGACGATGAAGGCGCCGAAAGGTTAATGACCCCAGTCGTCTTGTTTCCGCTTACGACGGCGGGAGGAGTGAAAGTAAGGCTCGTTAGCGGGGCAAAGCCTGGATGAAGAGCAAGAACGGCAAGGATGAATGTGAACATGGCCTATGAGAGCTACGACAAAGAAATAAAAGCAAAGTCCGATTTCTCAGGGCATCCTGCGTACGGCATCGTCTGATAATGACGCGAAAACACCGCGGTTTAGCACGCGCCCATCGCTGAAAGTCCCAATACGGTTGCAGCGACCCGAATCATTTTACGTTGCGCAATACACGAGGCGGTCGGGGAACCGATCCTAACGCATTGCCAACGGGGTGTCGCCCATCGTTTCCGCTTGGATCGCGCGCGCTTCGGCGGCAGTGATGACCGCTGCCGGAGTCTTGAACCAGATCCCAACGAGGAGGACGGCGGCGGCGCCGATGAAGGCAAACCAGGTGAAAGAAACGTCCCAACCGAGGTGAAGACTCCAGTGTGGGTTCAGCTTGCCGGGCAGGTCGCCGAAGATCGAGGTCGCGAGCAGCCCTGCGATTAAGGCCACGACGTTGCCGGTATCCGAACCGCGGTTCTTGGTAAACATTCCGAGTAGGAACACGCCGAGCATCGGACCGAGGATGTATCCGGCGATGCCAAGCACGACCGGGATGATGCCAAGGCTGGGATTGTTAACCTTCACGTAAGCGAAGGCGCCGGCGACGCCGATCATTAGGATGGCGAAGACGACGGTAAACCAGCGCGCCGCCGCCAAAATCCTGTGCTCGTCGAGCCCCTTCGGCTTGGCGACGAACGGGACGTAAAAGTCGTTCGTCGCGCTTGTGCCGAGGGAGTTCAGCGCGGCAGAAAGCGATCCCATCGCAGTTGCGAAGACGCCGGCAAGGACCAGACCGCGAACGCCGACCGGCATGACGTTGAGGATGTAGCTCCCAAACACGTCCGCCTGCGACTTCGGTTGGTAGGTCGGGTCCATCTTGTAGAACGCGAACAGCAGGATTCCGATGAAGGTGAAAACACCGGCGATCGGGATGTCCATGAACGCGGCGGTTAAGAGGCTGCGGCGTGCTTTTCGGAAATTCTCTGCGGTCAAAAGCCTCTGGACCATGTCCTGGTCCGTTCCGAACGCGGCGACGTTCAAGGCCGTCGCGGCGATGATCGCGGAGACCAGAGTGTAGTCGTTGGTGACGATCTCCTTGACATAATCCATGAACCCCATTGGGAGCGGGGCTGCGCCGGCAGGGATCATCTTTTGGGCGACCTGCCAATCCTGAATGCTCGTCTTGTCGAATCCTGTGACGATGTACCCTTGCACCGAACTCATCTTCGGGATCGACTGAATCAGCCCGGAGAAGCCACCGATGTGGTTGAGCAGGGTGTAGATCGCCAGAAGTGCGGTGCTGAACATCAGCGAAGCCTGAATGACGTCGGTCCAGATGACGGCCTTGATGCCCCCCTTCGAAGTGTAGATGGCGGTCATGAAGGTCAGCAAAATGATCGCGAGTAGGTACGGTGCGACGCTGTCGACTGGCTTTTGCGACACGATCACGGCGTGGCCGCCGTTCTGAAGAAGTTGCCAAGCCAAGACCATCACGATCGAGGGGATGAAGAGGCGTGCTCCCGAAGCAAGCGTCCGCATCACGAGGAACAGTCCGGCGGCGAAATTCTTGGTTAGCGGCCCGAACCGGATTTCGAGATAGTCGTAGACGGTGTAGACCTTATACAGATAGAACGACTTCAGGAACCAGTTGCCGACGATCCATCGTCCGATGATCACCCCGAAAGTCAGCAGGGCATAGGCCAAGCTCTGCCGTTTGAACCCTTCGGTCGGGGCGCCGAGGTAGGTCGCGGCGCTGGTTTCGGCGGCAATGATCGACGCCATGACCGCCCACCAGGGGATCTGCCTTCCACCGAGGGCGAAGTCGCTGAGATTCCGCTCCCGTTTGCCCATTCTGAGCCCGACCGCCGCAACGATCCAAAAGTAGACGAGGATGATCGCGCCGTCGATGGCAAGGCCCATGTGGCCGATTATACAGGTACGGGCAATCCCCTCGTTACTGCTACTTCAGGCTGGTCAGAAACTCTTTGAGTTTGTCCATGTACTGCTTGGCGGCAAGCGATTTCTCGGGCAGCAAAGTCGACGACCCATGGGATCCCCCCGGGAAGGAGGCGAGAACCTTTGTGTCCGATCGGATGGCGTCGAAAAGCTCCTGGCGCCCGTCCGATAGTTCGTCCGGCTTGCACGCGAAAAACGTCGGCACCGAGACTTTCGAAGCCCAGCCCTTGACCTCGGTTTTGTCGTCCATATACTCGCCAGGGGAGAACGCGATCACCGCTTTGACCGACGAATCTTCCGAAGCTAGCCGAAACGCCAAAGATGCGCTGTAGCTGCTTCCCCAGACGATGATCGTGGTGTAGTTCTTCGAATGCGCGTAGTCGATCGCCCCGAGCATGTCGTTGTACGCCGAGGTGTAGTCGCCCGCCCCCGACTTTGTCGCGGTTCGGTTGTCGCGCTCCCACATATTGCCGCCCGATCGTTGATCGACCGCGATGCAGTTGTATCCCATCGCCGCCACCACTGGCTCGATCGACTCATACTCGCCTGCGTTCGAATCGGCCTGGTGGAACATCAGGATCACCTTCTCCGAGTTCAAGGTGGAGGAGGGGTAGAAGTCCGCGTAAACCTTCCTGCTGTCGGATGCATCGAACGTGATCTCCTGAAACCCATCCGGCTTAGGTGCTTTGGGCTCACGGTTTGAGCAGCCCACCAGGGCCAAGGCGAATATGGCTAGGATTGAAAGTCTGTTCATGGCAAGTGCGTCTATTTTAGATTTTTTCAGTGGTTGAGTGCGCAGATAGGCTTCCGGACCCTGGAGGGGCCATAGACAATAGCCAGGTGTAACCGCAGCGCCAACCCTGGATGCCGCGCAATGTCCCCGACTTCGGAGAGGTCGTATAGGCTGGCCTTCGATTTGTTTGGGCCGTTTGTTCGCTTTGCGTCTCTGTTATGCTCTGGCCTGGTTCGCTGGTTTGTTGCCCTTGAAATCGGGATAATGCCGCTTCCCGCGGGGGCCCGTCCCCCTTGCGGCCTCGACCTACGCTTACGCTCGCTGCCTCAGTCAGGCCCGACAGAGGGACTGGGAGATTTCCTCTTTTCCGAGCGCCGAAGGTGCGTCCGATACCAGCCTATGGCAACGCCATAGGACGGATCGGCGTAATATCCCCGACCTCGGAGAGGTCGCAGATCCTGCTCTCGCTGGTTCTGTTCTTCTGGTTTGTCGTCTTCGCTGGGTGGCTTTGCGTCTCCGTTTTGCTCTGGCCTGGTTCGTCCGTTTGTTGCCTTTGAAATCGCGATGATGCCGCTTCCCGCGGGGGCCCGTCCCCCTTGCGGCCTCGACCTACGCTTTACGCTCGCGACCCGTGCGGCGCGACAAAACTCGCTCGTACAATCACCGAGCTCAAACAATGTCGCGCCATGAGCACGGGGCAGGCTCGCTACTTCGGTCAGGTCCGCAAGAGGGACTGGGAGGTTTCCTTTCTCCGGACCGGAATGATTCGTTCCGAGCGCCGAAGGTGCGTCCCCATTCCAGCCTAGGGCAACGCCCTAGGAACGTTCAACGTAACGCCCCCGGCCTCGGAGAGGTCGCAGATCTTACTCTCG
>Ga0364866_10630_pt1 | contig 19376 bp, 16 predicted proteins | sample ExccelAu500001D3_3_FD_206913 | JGI IMG/M metagenome (GOLD analysis project Ga0364866, IMG submission 206913) | Enriched cells from Trout Bog Lake Hypolimnion, Wisconsin, USA - BchlTB.Aug13.5000.01.D3 | ecosystem: Environmental > Aquatic > Freshwater > Lake > Hypolimnion/Profundal zone | place... | reverse complement strand
CTTGAACGCGAGGCGGACGCGGGCGTGAGATTAGGCTTCTTGAATGTGGTCGGCACGACGTAGTCGACGATGCCGGTCACGCCATCCACGGTGACGATCGCAGAAGGCGTCGAGGTGAGGGCTATCGTCGTGCGGGATCCGTTGAAGACATTCGCGTAGGAGATGTTCGTGATTGCGTCGGCAGCAAGGGAATAGACGATAGGGGCCCCGGGCGCATTCCCGGTGGACGGCGTGATCGTCGCCTTGCTCGGCGTTGTTGCTGCGAAGGTCATCATGCTCCCAAACTGGTCGCCATTCTGAGCTAGCAGGAATCCAGCCACATTCGAGGTGGAGAGAGAACCCCCGGAGCCGACGAACTTCTGATTCTGGGGGAAGGGGGACCATGCCATGGTTACGACAGCGCCGGTTGCGCCGTTCGGCGCGGGATCGGCGAGGATCAGTTGCGGGCTGGTTCCAGCGAAGTCGCACTCATAGATACCAGGGGTTGCGCCTCCCGCGTTGGACCGGTAGAAAGCAATTCGATTGTTGTCGGGCGAGAAGCAGGGGATGGAATCGCTGTAGTTGTTGGGAGTTAGATAGCTGTACCCGCCACCGTTAAGCGAGATGATGAACGCTCCGTTGTTGTTTCCAACTCTCGGCACCCAGGTGCAGGCAAGGGAGTTGCCGTCAGGGGACCATGCGGAGACTTCCGCGCTGCCTTGGCCGGCGTAGCTCGAAGGAACGACGTTCGTGGGCGTCCCTCCCGTCGCGGACATCGTGAAAGCGTTGAAGTACTGAGTAGTCGAGTTCTTGGCTGAGAACGCGATCTGGCTTCCGTTGGGGGACCAGACGATGGGTGAACCACCGGCGTCGCCGCCAGAGTAGATCTCCTTCAACGTTCCACCGGAGGTCGGAACTGTGTAAATGTTTCCGTGAAGAGCGTCGAGGAGAGCGATTGTCGCGCCGTTCGGGGAGATCGTGGGCACCATCGCTTGGTTAGCGACGACCACATGCTGCTGGGTTCCGTCGTAAAGCATCGTCTCGATCTGATACTGCCCGTTGTTTTGGGTCACGAAAGCGATGAGGCCGACTGAGGAGAAGGATGGATATCCACCCTGAGTGGTATGGATCGGTTGGGTTGGGGCAGTTTTGCCGTTCGCGGGCATCGTGTAGAACTCGGTACCTACGCCACCAACCTGCCGGGTGAAAGCAAGCATCGTTGAGTTCAGATTCGGGATCGGATCGACCGAGATGGTTGAGAAAGCAGCCCCAGCTTGGCCGACGGTGCTGACGGCGCCAGACGAGGCGGATACGAGCGGCTGAGGATGACCGGCATAGGTTACGACAGCCGGTCCAACGTTAGTAGAGCCAGTAGGACCCGAAGGTTGTCCGACCTGTTGCCCGGCGCCGCCGCAGCCGATGGCAAGTACGCCGACCCATAACGGGGTCGAGCGCAAGAGTCGCTTTGCTTGGTGTTGAAGTTTTGGTTGAGTCATTTCTCTCCTTTGCCGATTCGGCTGATTGACGTCGGTGATCCAGAGGCAACCGACAGCGTCATCAAGGAGAGAGTCATATCCTTTGTCCGTGACAAAAGGGTTACAAAAATTCTTAGTTGCTTATCGAGAGTCCAAAGGCCTAAATCTAAGTTCCTAGTGAATGGCATGAAGATCGACAAGTGAAATAGCCAAATAATACTTTCATGAATCTGGCAAATTGGAGTGCGTTCGAGTCTCCAGTTGTGCCCATGATTAGGTCGGAATGATCGAAGAAGATCGGAATACGTTGCCTCAGATCGTCGTTAGCAATCGCAACCCTCACCTATTGGAAACCACCGACGGCCTGCCGTTCCTGATGCTCGGAGATACCGCCTGGGAACTGCTCCACCGGATAACTTACGACGAGGCTCGCGAGTACCTCGAAGTGCGTGCGAACCAAGGCTTTAACATGATCTGGGCCAACGTGCTGGCGGAATTCGACGGGCTCCATATGCCGAATCGAAACGGCGATCTGCCACTCCACAACGACGATCCATCGAAGCCGAACGAAGCATATTTCGCGCATGTCGACCGTGTTGTTGCGGCGGCCGAAGAGTTCGGGTTATACGTTGGTCTGCTGCCCGCTTGGGGTGACAAACTGACTGCCCCATGGGGAGAAGGACCTGCGATCTTCAGACTCAACAACCTCGAAGTTGCCCAAAGCTATGGTGAATTCCTGGGTCAGAGGTATGGCGGAAAGACCAACATCCTTTGGGTCCTCGGGGGTGACCGCCCGGCTCGGTTGTTCGGCGACGAGGACCAGTACCCGAAGCAAGCGGCTAAGGACGCGGGATTGCCCCTCGATTCCGACTGGACGCCGATCTGGGCTGCTATGGCGTATGGAATTCGAAAGAGCGGGGCAACCCACCCGATTACCTATCATCCACAGGGTGGTATGGGTTCGACTTCGGTGCTCCTTCATGACGAGCCGTGGCTGGACATGAACGCAATGCAATCCGGCCATGGAGGCGGCCACGACGTTCCCGTGTGGGAGGCAATTGCGCGAGATTTCGCGATGCTTCCAGTCAAGCCGACTTTCGATGCCGAGCCGAACTATGAGGATCATCCCGTAAGCCCGTGGCCGACTTGGGATCCTGCGAACGGCCATTTCGACGACTACGACGTCCGAAAGCAGATCTACCGATCGATATTCGCAGGCGCTTGCGGCGTGATCTATGGGCACCACTCGGTTTGGCAGTTCTCGAGCCACCTGTACGAGAAGATCAACTACGTTCTTTTCGACTGGAGAACCGCGATCCGCCGCCCTGGCGCGGAGCAGATTCGGCACCTCAAAGCGCTCCTGATGTCGGTCGACATGTTGGGACTCGCTCCCGACTCGGGTCTCATCGTTGACCCCGCCGTAGTGAATGCCGAACATGCTCAGGCGATCCGAGCACCGGATGTGGCGCTCGTTTACGTGCCGACCGACCGTTTGATCGCGATCGACCTCAGTTGGGCGAATGGCAGGCCGGTCTCCGTCTCCGAATTCGACCCCAAGACCGGGCAGTATTTCCTGCGAGGGACCGTAGAAGGTTGCCAGATGGTTGAGCTAAGCGCGACTCCGGCGGTATCGCCGGATCGCGTCTATGTCATCAAGGCACTCGGCTAAGCGTAAGGCGTGAGGGAATACGGTCGATCTTTGGTCGGCGTTACGGTTGTGTCTGCGTGTTCCGACATCTCGAACGCGAGGCTTCCACCGCTGGCCAATTCGTCGTGGGTGAGAACGAGTCGTGCGATTTCCTGGCCGTTTAGACTAAGTTTCGACACATAAACATCATCGTTACCAGGCGAAGTCACGACGAGGTGTTTACCGTTGGCGAGGCGAACCGTTGCCTTTTTGAAGAGGGGTGAGCCGATCGTCCATGACGCGTGGCCGGGGGTCTGGGGGAAGATTCCGAGGGCGGAAAGGACATACCATGCCGACATTTCGCCGTTATCCTCGTCGCCGGGAAGGTCGTCAGGCGTGTACAACTCCGCCATCACGCGTCGGACCTCTTTCTGGGCGCGCCAAGGTCGACCCGCCGCGTTGTAAAGGTACAGCACGTGGTGGACCGGTTGGTTCGATTGGGCGTACTGACCAAAGCCGGCGACTGCCATCTCCGTCATTTCGTGAATCTCCATCCCGTAGGCGCCGGTGGTGAAGTAGGGGGGAGTGGTTAGCATTCGGTCGAGCTTTTCGGCGAATGACTTCTCGCCTCCCATGAGCCGGATCAGACCGGCCGGATCGTGCTGTACTGCCCAGCTTGCCTGCCAAGGGCCGCCTTCGACGTACGGGTTTCCCCAATGGAATTCGTTCCAGGGCTCGACCCATGTGCCGTCCGAGTTCTTGGCACGCATGAAGCCGACGGCGGGATCGAAGAGGTGGGTGTAGCTGAGCACGCTCTTTTGGAGCTCATCCGAGGCCTTTCCAAGGCTTGCGGCGACCTGTGAGATGCACCAGTCGTCGTAGGCGTAGTCGAGCGATCGGGCGACGGACTCGTGGTGATCGGAACTGACGTAGCCGAGCGACTTGTAATCCTCGATGCCGATTCGTCCCCATGCCCCGGACGGATCGCCGACTTGATCGGCGTGTTTGAGCATCCCTTCGAGGGCGGTTTCGACGTCGAAGTCGGTAACTCCGCGGGCGATTCCGTCGGCGATGACGGCGTCGATGTGGGTGCCGACCATGCACGCCCGGTATCCGGGGGACGCCCATTGAGGGAACCAGCCGCCCTCTTTGTAGGCGTTAACCCAGCCTTGGAGGATCTCCGCCAGTCGAGTCGGTTGGATGAGCGCGAACATCGGATAGATCGTGCGGTAGGTGTCCCAGAACCCGTTGTCGGTGTAGAGGGGACCATCGTGCACGTTGCCGCTATAGGGGCTTCGGTGATACAGGGAGCCGTCAACCTTCGGCTCGTGCCACATTCGGGGGAAGAGCTGGGTTCGGAATAGGCAGGAGTAGAAGGTCTTCAGTTTGACTTCATCATCGCTTTCGACTTCGATGCTGGCAAGCGTGTCCTCCCAAATCGCTTCGGTTTTTGAAACGAGTTCGTCGAATGGCAGGGTTCCGAGCCCTTCGAGTTCGAAGTTGGTCCACGCCTGTTCCACCGATATGAACGAAGTGGCTACCGACAGCCCAACGTTCCCGTCGAACTGAGCGAAGAATCCGATTCGTTCGTCTTCCAGTTGGGTTACGGCTTCTTCGCCTTTGAACGGCGAGATGTCGACCGCATCCCGGTCGAATCGCGCGACGAAGTAGTGCTTAAACCCTTCGGTTACGCCGCCGGAGTTTCCGGTTACCCATCCTGTCACGGTACGGGAGTCGACGATCGCAATTCCGGAAACTCCTTTGACCGGTTCCAGAATGACTCGGCCACCGGCCGAAGGGAACTGGAATCGGAAAGCGGCGCCTCGCTCGGTCGGTGTCATCTCGATCACGGTTCCATCGTTGAGCAGGTCGGCACGGAAGTAGTGGGGATGGAAGGTCCCTTTATAGGCTCGGGCTCGGCGGCGGGGGCTCAAGTGCTGGTGGGGTCCCGTGTTGGCCATCACGGTGAAGTGGCCGTAGTCGCCGATCCAGGGCGAGGGCTGATGGGTGCACCGGATGCCCTGCAGCTTGTGCTGTCGCGGAGAGAAGAACCAACCGCTTGCGTCGTCGGTCTGAGGGCTCCAGTGGTTCATCCCGAAAGGGCGTGCGATGAGAGGGAGCGTGTTCCCTTTGGATAGGCCATAGTGCGAGTCGGTCCCTTGAAGCGTGTTGACGTACCGAAGGAGGCCCTTGAGCTTGAGCATGTACAAAGATTATTGACGATTCGAGCCTTTGCTTATCGGGGTGCGGATCGGGTAACTCGTTCGATGGAACCGAACAGCGTCATGAAGAACCAACCAGAAGCGGAACGCGGGAATTCGCCGATTTTAATCCGAGATGCGACCGTCGAAGACGCCGATCGAATGGGGCAGATTGCGGTCGACGCCTGGCAGTTTGCCTACTCGAGCTTCGTTTCGGCCGAGTTTATGGCGGCCCGGAGCGACCCTGCCCGCCGCGCGCAAAGGATCCGTGAGAACTGGCGGACGGATCGAGACAACCTCGTCGCGGTTTCAGCCGAAGGAGTCGTCATTGGCTTCGCGATCGAGGAGCGGCCTGGATCGCTTGAGGGGTACGACGCCGAGATCGGGGCATTGTACGTCGATCCGAAGGCAAGTCGGTGCGGGGCGGGAAGGTTGCTGGTTACCGAGATGGTGCGACGTTTCCAGGAGCGTGGTAGCCGTTCGATGGCGATCCACACCCTCACCCAGAACGTGATCGGCTGTTCGTTCTACGAAAAGATCGGTGGCCAAGCCGGCCCATTCACCACCTGGAACGCCATATCCAGCCGCTGGTTCGTCTGGCCCGACCTTCGGGAGTTCTAGGGATCTGAGGGAATCTCCTGGCTGGTACCGCGGAGCGGTTAAGTCCAATAGCCTACGGTTGCGCTCCGGCGCTACCGTAGGCTCGGACGCCATCGGCGTCTACCCCGGCAGGGGTTGGGTCGCATCCGCTACTTGGTGCTAACTACCTGGGGACCCTCTGACGGCTGGTCGGTTTTGCTCTTAAGAACGCTCGGATTCAACACCCGCTAAAATCGGGGTAATCGTGTAAATTTCGGAAATCTAACCTCCGCGATCGAGCGATCACCCTCCAAGCGCATATCCTTTGAACGTCGGTTATGGGGCGCTTCCCGCTCGGGCCGTTCTCCGTTCCGTCCTTAGAGGTTTGCTTCACGCTCGCACGCCCGGGCGTCGCGTCAAAACTCGTCCGCACAAACATCGGACTCAAACAATGACGCTCCACTGAGCCCGGGCTAGCTCGCTACAAACCTCAGGGACTCAAGGAGAACTGGGAGGATCTTTCTTTTCCGGAAAAACGCGTTGCTTCGCTCACGGTGGAGGCATCGGTCGTTGGTAAGCGGGCCATTTTCCTCCGCCCCCTGGTTCCCCGGCCCCCTGGTTCCCTGGCTCCCTAATTCCTTGGCTCCCTTATTCCCTTAGGTCTGTCTCCCGGGATCCGCGGTTGGCGGGCGATGGCGCGAAGGTTGGGGGGGGCGGACGCCGAAAGTAGACATTGGAAAGTTCTTGAAACCAAGTTCCAGGGCGGGCGAAGTGGGGCGGACACGGAAGTCGCCGGTGGCTGGATCGACGAATTCGGCGTCGCCGACAAGCGAATGCTCGTCCCGTCCGCTCTGGTGGGCGAGCTCCTGGGCAGGCGACACCGTCGGAACACCGGGGGTGTGGAGGAAGTTGTAGTCGACCTCTTTGCCCCATGGGGTGGCTACGCCGATCGGCTGATACGGGGTGAACACGATGTTGCGGCGGAAAACGTCGCCGCTGTTGTGGAACCACACGTGGGGGTGGAACGAGTTCGCGACCATGACGTTGTTTTGGACGACGCGGTCGAATCCTTCCCGATTCTTGATCCCGCCGTTGAGGCACAGGTTGTTCTCGATGACATATCGCGAAGACCCGTCGTCGAGGTCGATGTCCCATCCGTGGTCGCAGCGCCATCGGTTGTTCCGGAGGGTGATCGGCTCGATCGCGTCGAGCGCGGCCAACTCAGGGTGGTGACCGAGAGTCATATCTTCGTCGGTGAGGCCCCAATAGCGGTCGCGACCCCACGAATTGAAGGAGCCGTGATCGCCGGTCTCTAGGACGGTGTCGAATACGTCGCAGCCCTCGATGATGTGGCCGCCCCAGCAGCCGTCGCCGATGTTGATACCTGCCCTCGGGACCTCGTAGATGCTGCAGTGTCGGATCGTAATGCGACGAGCCATGTCGATTTCTACCGGCGCCGTCTGTTTTTCAACGCGTCCGGTACGGGCGATAAGGCAGTCCTCGACGAGGCACTCAAACGGATAGTCGTCGGTCTTGGGGCCGGCCTGTTTGTCCATCGCCGCATAGGTTTGTCGCTTGTCGTAGTTGAGTAAAGGGCTCCGGACCGCTTTGGGATCGCCGACGAACGCAACGCCGTTGGCGCCGATGTTCTCGATCCGGCATCGACGAAACGCCAGCCCTCGGTTCTTTCCGTCGACGAAGATCGCGTTGCCGCCGAGATCCTCAAAAACGCAATCCTCGACCTGGCAGTTATCAGCTCCAAGAAAGTGCAGCGCTCCGCCCCGGTAGATAGTCCAGTCGCTTCGCAGGATCGGCTCTCGGTTGTCCATGAACGTGCGTTTGGTGTGTTTGAAAGTGAATCCGCTCAGGCGAATCCCCTTCGCTCCGCGAAACTCAACGAGCGATCGCAACTGCGGCCCCTCGACGATGCCAGTTTTCAGGTCAACGTCCGGTTTTGGATAGTAGTAGAGCGTTCGGGATGGCTTATCGAGGTACCACTCGCCGGGGGCATCGAGTTCCTCGAAGATCCCCTCCACAAAACGGTATTCCGGATGCATCGGACTCGGGCGATTGTTCTGCCAGCCCCCTCCATCGCCAGTTCGTTCTTCGCGTTCTTTCCCAGAATTCGGTAGTGGAAGTCCCCCCACATCGCCTCGTGCATCGCATGAAGGAACCCACCGGTGGGGTCGTGCCACTTGGCAACACGCTCGGGTGAGATGGCGTCTTTGGCGTACCCGTGAAGGGTACGAATGGAAAGGTCCTCGTTCGGATATCGAGCCAAGACTTGACGTTGACCGTCAATAAATAGTTGGTCGGTTTCGAATCCCGCAGGGACGGAGCACTTGAGAATTGGTCCACGATAAGCCGTCCAGTCAGGCTTGAACGCCGTGCTTCCGGATATAACCACGGCTGCCCCTTTTGCGGCTCGATAGGTGACATCGCCCGAGTCCTCTTCGTCGAACACGACCGGCTTAGTGAGCCGATAGGTTCCTGCTGCGAACTCAACTACAACCGGTCGACCGGAAGACTCCCGAACCGCTCTGCGCGCTCCGTCGAACGTCTTGAGCGGCTCGGAGGCGGTACCGGGGTTAGTGTCGCTTCCGTTGTTGCTGACGTGAAGGGTAATCGCCATCGACATCGCCATCACGGTTGCGAAAAGTATCATTGAATGCGAGTATACAAATACAGCGCCGGAGCCAAACCCATGCAATCGAAGATCATGTATATCGAGAACAAGACGAACGAGATCAACGCTCGCGGCAGGATCGGTCGCGTGACCTTCTCGAAGACCGGCAAAAGTCTCTACTACAACGGGAAGATGTATCGGAGCCTAAAGGGCGGATACAAGCGGAACTACTTCGAAGTCGGAACCGGCGACGAATATTGGATCAGCGGCCCCAAGAAGTCGGGCCTCGACCGGCTCTACCAAACCCCCGGCATCGACATCGACGAAGACGTCCGAGAAGAGTATTGGCTAACCATCCGAAACCTTCCGGCAAGGGTCAAACAGACCTGGACCTAAGCTTTGCCGACTCTTCTGTGCCTTTCCGTTAGTAGGCTTGTTTTCACGTCGACGTTTTGCATTCCTCATGGATATCTGCCGTCAGTTCTCCGTTTGGCGTCAGACTTCGTCTGCCGAAGAGGGAAAGCGTCACGCAAAGGACGCCAAGGATCGCAAAGGGGACTTCCGTGTTCAAATCTAAGTGCTTCAATCAAGGGAAATAGGATAGGCGATCGCCCTCTTCTCTGCGTCCTTGGCTTCTTTGTGCGAGAAAAGAAGCCCCTAGAATGATTCCTACTTTCAAATCAAGGCTCAGCCCAGATGCATGTCGATGAACTGCAAATGGTGAGTCGAGTCAGTTGCGGCCTTTTCCATGGTTCATCGACGCACTTTTTCGGCGAGGAAGATCCCGTTCATAGCAAGTCCTTCCCGGGTTGAAGTCGCATGTTTTACCCTCGCCATTGCATGGCGATAGTATGTGCCGGCGTCGGGCAGTTCGCGGGCAAGATCCATCCTTGGCATACTGATGCCCCTATCGTTGATCGGCTTCCGGCTGCCAGAAGAGGTGAGGGACGAAGCTTGAGAGTTCGTCGGTGATTCGGTTGGTGGACTCACGAATGCCCATACCTCGGGAGACGCCGTCGATGACCCAACTGCCGATGACCGGGTGGTTGCCGTCGAAGTTGGGCAACTCGTAAAGCTCTTGAAAGACGTAGCCCTGGCTGCCGTAGCCAAAATCTCGACTAGATTCAGGATCGGTGTCGACGATCGACACGTTGCCGCCTTCACGGCCGAGTAGCGGTTTCTCGACGTAGGAGGCCATGTCGCGAGGGCCGTCAGCGTACGCCTGAAGTAAGCAAGGGTGATCGGGGTAAAGCTCCCACAGGATCGGCAGGATCCCCTTGTTGGAGAGGATCATCTTCCAGATCGGCTCGATCCACTGGGTTTCGCCCATCGTCTCGAACATGTGAAGAGCAAAGCTGTCGGTGAGCATCCACTCCCACGGGTATAGCTTGAAGATCGACTCAATGCGCCTGTTGTCGAGGTCGACGAAGAAGCGCCGATTGTGGTCCCAACCGATCTCCTCCATAAACATCGCCTCGGTCGTTAGTCCAGCCTCATGGGCGGTATCTCGCAGGACGGCGACCGTCATGAATTCCTCGATCGTGTCGAGGTGGGCGAAGTGCAGAATTCGCCCTTTCAGACTTTGCGAGGTACGCATCTCGGTGAACTTCTCGACCAGTCCCTCCCAAATCGAGTTGAATTGGTCGGTATCTGGGAATCGCTCTTCAAGCCACTTCCACTGCACGACTGCGGCTTCCAGAAGCGAGGTTGGGGTGTCGGCGTTGTACTCAAGCAGCTTGGGCGGACTGACCCCGTCGTAGCCGAGGTCGAAGCGGCCGTAGAGGGATGGGGCGCCCGACGACCAACTGCGTTCGATCCATGGGATGGCGACCTTTGGGATTGCCAACTCGGAGTATCGCCGTGCGTCAATCACGTGCTGAACGGCGTTCAGACACATCTCGTGCAGTTCGTTCGTCGCTGCTTCGATAACGTCGATCTCGTCGGGGGTGAAGAGATAATAGGCCGACTCGTTCCAATAGTCGAGATTCGCAGCCCCGTCTTCGTTACGGTTGTCGTGATAGAGCAGGCCCCACTGTTCGACGTTCTTCTGCCAGTCTTCGCGGGGCTCGATAGGAATACGATCCAAGCGGTTCTAGCCTCCCCCGCCTTCGCCGCCGCCAAATCCACCGCCGCGACCGAACCCGCCAGCCGAGCCGCCGAAGCCCCCGCGAGAGACACCACCGCCGATCCCTTCGGCAGAGCTACCGCCGATTCCTCCGCCGCGGTATCCGCTGCCGCCGCTACTGCCACCGAAGCCACCGCTACGGGAGGTTGGGTACCCGTAGTGACCGATCACGACGCCCCTGGAATCTGCCCGCCGACATTCGATGTCGGGCACGATGTTGCCGTTACCGTCGATACACTCCTGAACCTGAGGCTGTCCACCCGAACAACCGGCGAGGATCACTGTGGCGAGCCCCGCGACGAAAGTTGCCGGCACCCGCTTAGATTTCTTCATCGCCCGATCCCCATTACGATTGCGAGATTATCGCAGGTTGCGCAAGCAAAGCAAACCCGTCCTGACAGAAAGGGAGAAATGGCGGTGCAGGTGTTCGGCCAAGAGGCTGCGCGAGTTGTTAGCTCGATAGTCAGGCTTCGATGGAACACTGAATATCGCCCCGGATGGCTTCCATCCGATGGGAAGTTCTACTACTGGGCGGCAAAATAAAAACAAGGCTCGAAGCAAGAGCGCATATCAATTGGCTCCTACCGTCGCAATCCGTATTTGCTTCTCCGGATACATTGAAAAGGCGACAAAACGTCCATCGTGGGAGGTGCCCCACAACAATATTCCATCGAAATAGGACCACCTACGTTTCGAGGGAACCCAGATTTCCGTTCCGATATCGCTTGTCATGCCCTTCGGCCGCACCTTTATGTTTGATGCGTTCAACGTAACGCAAATTGTCCCGTCGACAAGTACGTTTGGGACCTCTGTCGGGGCGCCCTTAGCTACCCAACCATCAGATGTCAGTCCACGGTATGTAACGTGCTTGCCGTGAAAGTCCATTACTGACCATTTACCCTGCCAAATGACATAGGCAACCTTCTTATCCCACAGTATGCCGTTCGGCAGGGGAACTGCGAACTCTGCCGACTTTGGCAAAGGAACTCGCACAGGAGGATTTCCACACAATATGGCGGGACCACTTCCGGCAAACATCTCCGAATGAGGGATTCCATAGTAAGGAACCTTCCAAGCAACTCCCGATTGCAAGAAGGGCAGCAGTCCCTCATCGTATTGGTGTGGCCCGCCTCCGATAGCGCTGAAAAGGGTACCCCCACGCCGTAAGCCGCCAATCGAGCTCTCGGGAATCATTCCGCCAAGAGTTTCGCCTTTTGCATAGAAGATGTAGCGAAAGCCGCTGAGTTCCCAGCCTTTCGGAGCTTGATCCATCCAGCATAGCTGGAACTCCTGAACCCGTCCTGGCTCGCGAAAAGCCATAAACACTCCGTATTCGCGAGACCGTCCAGTACGAACATCGATTTGGTGATCCCTTGTGTAGAAAAACCTGCCGGTGGAATCGACTTTGCAATACCCCGACATCCACGGTTGAAGGTCAGTCGGGAGGGGAAAAGGTTGGGCCACAACTTTCCAACCTGGAGGAAGTCCCCCCAGGGCAAGCTTTGCAACCAAGGCCAGCAAAATCACGATAGAACTACCTTTGGACACATTAGCACCTGGCGGCATCAAGCGGCCCGTTTACTCCGAACCGGATACTCGGGCGAGGTGGATCTTGTTCTCCGAAATCCATCGATACGTGACGAACTTGCCGCTATTCGAGGAACCGAGAATCATCAGGCCAGGGTAGTCGTGCCACTTCCAAGTATCGGTGTCGAATATTTTCGCAACGCAATTCTCGTGCGCCTCTGCTCCGGCTCCAATGTGTTGGTCGACTTGTGCGCAAACCGTACCATTTGCGAGAACTGCAACAGGTCGGTTCGACTCGCCGTCGAAGGGTATCCACCGAGCAGTTATTGGTCTATTGCGGAAGTCGACTTGGCAGGCTAAGGCATTTTCGCCTCCACTAAGATACACCTTGCCCTGTCTCCACCGAACACATCCATGGCCAGGAAGCCCACGCGAAAAGAAGGCCTTCCCTTTCCTCCGAACCTGAAACTTCTCTATGTGCTGCCCATGTACCACGAAGTAGGTACCTGTGAACCTCGGATAGTCGCCCTCAGGGCTTGGAAATCGCCGCTTCCATCCTTTTGAATGGTCGAACAGAAACCACTCGGTGTTCGTCAACACGAAATCCAGTCCAGATTCCACCAGGGGCTTATCGCCTGTCCAAAAGTCTACGACTTTAGCTTCACCTGCGATTTGGAGGTCAAACGCCCCCCATTTTGCGAACCAGGGCATGCTTCCGACCACCGTTCCAAAAAGGCGGGTCCCCCGCGCAAGCAAAAAATCCCAGGTATCTGGTTCCTCTCCCCATTTCGCACATAGCTTTACAGACCACTTACTAGGGTCCTGCGAGATCAGTTGCCGAGAGATATAGAAATCGCGGGTTTTCCCAGTTGCAAAATCCCACTGCCGACAGGACCTGCAATACATAAACCGCCCGGTTTCATCGACGACATTCGAACCCCAAAGCGCCATCGTGTATCTAGCATCAGGCTTCGACGGGATGGAGAACTCAGCCCCAAAAGGCGTCCACCCATTTGGTAGGTCTGCGATGTTCCTTCCAAACATCGCCGTAGCTAGCAGTAAAAGAGCTGTCATTGACTCCCGACCGTGTTCCCGTAAACTCATCGATACAAAGTATTAGACGCGTGGCGTGTGTTTACTCTTCATTGATATGTCGTCGTGTTCAGGGGGGCACGCAGAACGGCACCATCTTTCTGCTGGCCGTCTAGGATTTGTTCTGGTTCATCGATCGGTAGTGGCCCTCAAAAATGCTGTATGCGAGCCCACCACCCTCGGCTATGCACCAATTCCTAAGCGCGTCGATATCGATCGGACGCGCATGCGCGACTGCAGCCGCCTGCAAAGCCGAACTTGAATCGCGCCAGTGGATAGCGGCAGCCATCCGATCTCGCACGCAATCAAAGGGATTCACAATGTAGAGAGTCAGGCCGTCTTTTTCCCATGTGTCCCAAGTTGTCAGCACCGTATCTCCGACGGCAAGCGGTCCTGGTAGAAACTCAAGCGTGAACTCCAGATCTGGGTGACTGTATATGCCGCGGGATTTGGTTTCCGAAAATCCTAGTTCGAGCACAGGACCAGCTTTTGGCATCGAGATTGCAAAGTGGAGAATGAAATCGAGGTCGCGAGTCTGATAGGCTCGGGGCGCATACACTGTGGCCGCACCTCCTCCAGAAAGCACTGCCGTGACTCCTGCATTTTTCATGGCAGTGCATACGAGAAACGCCACGTCTTCAATCGTGTACCCCTTTAGGTTTTTCACAGGTCCTTACCAGAGCGCCGAGGTCGACGACGCAATTCCGACACTGCTTGTCCGAGTCCTGGGTGTGAGGATGCCATCCTCTCGAGCAAAGGCACAAGGTCTGCTTTGTATGGATAGCGAGGGTTAAGCGAGACGCGCCTCGTTCTCCCCTCCAAGACACTTGACACGACGCCCGCTTGCTCTAACGAGCCAATCGCCTTTGCAATATTCGATGGGGTCGCTCCGAGGATGCGAGCGAGTTCTCGAGCGTGGCTCTCGCCGAGGAGGGCCAGCAGGAGCAAGACATTCGTGCGCGTGCCTGTTCCGAATAAGCCAACATCCCGTGCAATTCCCATTGTTTCATTATAATCTCTAATAGAGGTTATATGGCCACTAAAAGAGGCTATATGAACTCTTAAGGTAGCCAATTACCATGCTCCATAGCTCGGTGCTCTGAACGTATGGAGGTTCGGTCCGCCGAAAGCACCTTTAGCGCTCTCTGAACGATTTCGAGTTCTGATCCAATGGCAGAGAATGAAGAAGGACACAGAAACAGACAGAAAATCGCAAGAGAAAGCAAACCGGAAACATCGGGAGCCCTTCTGCGTGCTTCTGTGTAATTCTGCGGTTCAATACCCAGTTTCATGGTAAGCCCACGCTGGAGAAATCAACCGTAGAAGGGCACAGTAAGGAGTTTGGGATTCATCGGCGCGATTTTTACGGATCAATCTTCGCGACCCTCATTTTGTTTTCTTGGCCAACGACATAGCCGACATATCTACCGTCCCACGATGATGCAAGCACATAGAGACCCGGATAGCTTTCCCACGACTGAGTCGTTGGACTATAGATGTACGTAATGTTAGGATTGCGATTCTGTTCTTCGTATTCCCCGGACACGAAGTTTTTAAAAACCATAAGTCCATTCCTTACAGTTCTTGCTATTTGGAAACTCAATACGATTGACCCATCGACCAGCCCTATTGGCGGGCAATGGCCAGCGAGGCTAATATTGGGCAGCCTGCTAAATCTCACAGGGCGACTTCGAAATGCAACCTTGTATATAGCGTCCTGATGGGCGTCCTCGACTAGGAGTACTCCCTTATCCCACATCACCGGATTTACCGCTAAGGCGGATGTCAACAAGGGTGGTGGAATTGCCACACTCAACTCATCCTTACCGTGACGGATTCTCCACGTCTTGTTTTCAACAATTGCTTGGTCGAATCGAGATTCCGAAGTATCCAATTGCCTGCCACTAGAACGCACGGAGGTAGCTCCAACGGTGGCAATGAACGATCCTCCGTTCCAATAAGGGGCACCTCCCCGAATTCTTGCCTGAGGGCAAACATAAAACTCCAGCGTATCAAGATGCGCGGCAATAATTGTCTCTGGAGTGCCAGTCCAAACCGTGAAATCGTGGACTGCCCCAAATGGAGAGCGGTTATTGTCTGCGAACCTCAGCGCATATTCTTCGAAAATCGACTTCTTCATGCTGCCAGGTAGAGCAGCTGGATTCTTTAGATAGACGTTGCCAAATCATCTGCCCCAAACCACAATATCTCGCCGATCGCCGGAATCGAGATTCCACCGATAAGTCGGCCCGTACACATACCCCCCTCCGAAAACATACGAGCCTGTATCGTCAATTACGAATGGCCCCTGGCCCCAGCGCTGCTTGACAGGAAGGTCCTCTCCGGGAACGCTAATGCTTGTAGTGGTCCGATGCCAATATGATGGAAGCTCCAACTCGGAGCCCCTGAATCCAAGCAGCACGAAAGCGCCCAGTGTAATCATCAGTTTGATCCCGATTGGTTTGGTGAAGCCACAGTTGCGAAGAGCTGAAGCTTTTCTGCAGTTGAGAGCATTCCAACGATAACCCGAACCGTAGACTCCGAGCTATGACGGGTGGTTATGTTCATCAAATAGAATTCCTCCTCGGCTACTCCTCCCCCGAGATACGAGCCATGTGCATTGCAGGCACTTTGTACCAACTGTAGACCACGTATCTACCGTTCGCCGACCCTCCATAGATCATCAATCCGGGATACGATTGCCATTTCCACGTGTGCGTGTTAAAGATCCAGGCGACGTAGTCGTCCAACCTATCAGGCAGGGCCTCCTTCGGCCATCGATACTGCCCGCACAGGGTTCCGTTTGCCAGCACACACACCAAGCGCACGACAGCGGGAGGGGAAGGAATTCCTCGAATCTTAACCGGACGGCTACGGAATTTCAATTGGGATGCACAACTTGCAGTCGGCCCATAGGAACTAGACAAATAGGCGGTTCTTGCGTTCCAACGCACGCCACCAGGGATAGCGCTGCAGATCGCCATATTTCCAGGAAGTCGGATCTTCAATATGCGGGTTCCGTGTGCGATCAATACGTCACGAACGCCCGCCGTGAACGGACCTGGCGCATGGCTAGCTTCTTCAGGTCCGAGCGTGCCGCCTGACGGGACAAGCAGGTCGAATCCTGCCTGAAGAATCGACCATTTTCCGGTGTGTTCCGTAATCTTTGATGGCTCGCCGCCGATGTTAGCTGCGTAGCAAGCGCCGCCAAGACGCCAGCCATCAGTGTTGTTGAGTCGTCCGGCAACTAGATCGCCCTTAGCAAAATCGTAACGCCAATCCATGTTCGCGGTGCTCCAGGCTGAATCGGCCCTCCCTCCCCAACTCAAACCAGCCTTTGCTGACCATTTCGCGCCTTGGGAAATCCCGCGTGGCCTGACCCAGCACGAGAAGGACCGAACCTGTGCCGTTGAGAAGTCTGATTGCAGACTGCCCTGCGAATACATGTAGCGGCCGGTATCGTCCACGCAGTTTTCAACGCCAATCAGGTCGTGTAGCGGAACGTCGCGCAGAATTGGAGTCCAGCCCTTCGGAAGAGGACCGTGATTGGCGACACCAAGTGAAACCGCCAGGCAAATATAAGTAGCAACCACGGTCAATAAATGCCCTCCAACAGTCCGACTTCAGGGGGCAACCCTCGCAAATTCAGTTCATTTTCTTGGCCAACAACAAAGTCGACATACCGACTGATCCAGGATTATCGAAGTTCATTGTACGACAAGGGTAGTTGTTTGGCTTGATCGCCTGAGGTTGGGCCGAGTGTTGGCCGTCTAGGTGCCGTTCTGGCTCATTGATCGGCTGTGGCCAAAAATGCTTTTTGCGAGCCCACTGCCCTCGTCAATACACCAATTCCAGTTCAAGTTGCGACTTAACCGCGGAGAACGAAGAAGGACACAGAATGGAGGACAAGCTGTGACCCTAATGGCATCCAGTTTTTGGATTTTCATTGCGCGAGCCGCTGGATGGTTTGTGCGAGCGTACGGGGCGTGCGCCGTTACCCGATCTGGGTTCGCGGCCACAAACCAAACCGCGCCTACAGTGCCTGGGGGAGGTGGCTGATTTCACGAAAACCGGAAGGCGTCGGGGGCATGAGCCCCCAACGCTCTCATCTATATCGGCTAGAGGCCGAAGTCTTCGTATCGTTTGTATCGGCCGGGGGTGGCGTACTTCGGCATGTAGCTTTGAAGCACCTTGACGTAGTTCGCGCGGTCGAAGGCGGCGGGGTCGAGGACGTGCTTTTTGCTCATCGAGCCGCGGACGCTGTCGAGGTTGGTGACGCTGTGTCGGTCGCACCAGTCGATCAGTTCGGCGAGCATGACGAGTAGATGTCCGGTTCCGTGCTTCAGCAGTGCGGACGTGGTCATCGCGACATCGGCGCCGGCGAGGATGTACTTGACGGCGTCGGTGCCTCGGTGGACTCCGGTCGTGCCGGCGAGCGAGCAGGGGACGTGACCGTACAGGTTTGCGATCCAGAGGAGGGACAGACGGATTTCGTTCGATTGGCTGAGCTCAAGAGTCGTTTTGACGTCCTGGAGGTCGAGATCGAAGTCCGGTTGATACAGTCGGTTGAACAGCACCAAGCCGTTGGCTCCGGCGTCGGTCAGGCGCTTGGCCATGTCGCCCATGGAGCTGAAGTATGGACTTAGCTTCACGGCAAACGGGATCGTAATAGCGGCGCGTACGTTCCTAACCATTTCGACGTATCGCTGTTCGACTTGCTGCGAAGATTGGCCGAACTCGGGAATGTAATAGGCGTTTAATTCAAGCGCTTTGGCGCCGGCATTCTCGATCTTCGCGGCGTACTCGCCCCACCCTTCCGGGGAGGTCGCGTTGAGGCTGGCGATGACGGGGATTTCGCAGCATTCGGCCGACTTGCGAATAAGCTCGAGGTACTCATCCGGGCCCGCAACGAACTCGTCCATCTTTGGGAAGAAGCTGAGCGATTCGGCGAAGTTGTTGGACGAGATGTGATCGAAGTAGGCGAAAGATTCGTTCTCGAACCGGATCTGCTCCTCGAACAGCGAGGCGAGCACGATCGCCGAGGCGCCGGCGTCTTCGAGGCGGCGGACGCCGTCGAACCGCTGACTGATCGGTGAGGGAGATGCGACGATCGGGTGCTTTAGGTCGAGGCCCAGATAGCGTGTTTTGAGTTCCATTAAGTTCGTTACCTCACTTCTGCCAAGTCTTCGTACAACTTCCAACGGCGCTCGATAGACGCTTGAGCGCTCTCCATCATATGGTCGACATTCTTAGGATTCGTCTGCTTGAGCATTCGGAACCGCAGTTCGTTGTCGGCGAAGTCTTTGAACTTCAGATTTGGCCTTGCTGAATCGAGTAGGAATGGGTTTTCGCCGGCTAGCCGAATTTCGGGGTTGTACCGAAGGAGCGGCCAGTAGCCGCTGTGAACGGCAAGCTGCTGCTGTTCCAGACCCTTTTCCATGTTGATGCCGTGGGCGATACAGTGGCTGTACGCCAAGATCAGCGACGGTCCGGAGAACGCCTCTGCTTCGCGGAAGGCGGTCAACGTCTGCTGTGGGTTTGCGCCCATCGCGATCCTTGCGACGTAGACGTTTCCGTATGCCATCGCCTGGAGGGCGAGGTCCTTCTTGTTGACCTGCTTACCGCCGTTGGCAAACTTCGCGACGGCGGCGAGCGGTGTGGACTTGGACGCCTGACCGCCGGTGTTGGAGTAAACCTCGGTGTCCATGACGAGGACGTTAACGTTTCGGCCGGATGCGAGAACGTGGTCAAGTCCGCCGCTGCCGATGTCGTACGCCCAGCCGTCGCCTCCGATGATCCAGACACTGCGCCGGACCAGGGAGTCGACGACCGCGAGGAGCATTCTCGCGTCGGGTGAGTCGAGCTCACCGAGTTTGAATTTGAGTTCGGCAACCCGGACTCGCTGCTTTCGAATATCCGACTCGATCGTCTGCGGCGCGGTTAACAGGTCGTCGATCGCGGCGGAGCCGATCTGGTCGGAGAGCTTGTACAGAAGCCGTTCGGCGGCGAGGCGGTGTCGGTCGGCCGAGATGCGCATCCCGAGACCGAACTCGGCGTTATCCTCGAAGAGCGAATTGGACCATGCGGGACCGCGAGCAGTTGGCCGACGCACCTGAAGGCTTCAAGTCGGCACCGATCGACGCGA
>Ga0364866_10629_pt1 | contig 19408 bp, 14 predicted proteins | sample ExccelAu500001D3_3_FD_206913 | JGI IMG/M metagenome (GOLD analysis project Ga0364866, IMG submission 206913) | Enriched cells from Trout Bog Lake Hypolimnion, Wisconsin, USA - BchlTB.Aug13.5000.01.D3 | ecosystem: Environmental > Aquatic > Freshwater > Lake > Hypolimnion/Profundal zone | place... | reverse complement strand
GGGATGCATCGGCAGTCTGAAGCGCAGACCAAGGCGCCAGAAACGCAGCGAAGCAGAGAGCAAGGGTGCCTGGTTTGTTCATTTTAGCACTGGTCAAGATCAAAGCTCCGGTTGTTGGCAGAAATTATTCTGAAATCAATCATCCAAGATTGGAATCGCCCGAGGCTTGTTGAGCTGCCTTTTCCAGATGTCCACAGACACGTCGTTCTTCTGCGGCGTGCCTGGCGCGCTGCGGCCGTCGGCGGCATATTTTTCAAGCAGGCCGGTGAGACGGGCGACAATCTCAGGATGATCGGCCGGCACGTTTTTCGTATCGCCAATGTCGGCGTTGAGGCGGTTCACAGTTTCATTTCTTTACGCTCTTAATAATTCGCGGGTTTCGCCCGGCAGCCAGTTTTTTGCGGTAGGTCTTCGGGCTTAAACCGACCAGTTTGCGGAAAGTTCGGAAAAGATGACTGGGTTGAGTAAAGCCGGTCATGGCGGCGATTTCGATGACCTGCATATTCGTTGTGGAAAGCAGGTCTCTAGCCTTCTCCATTCGAACCCGGACAATTTCCTCATTGATCGTGCGTTTCAGTTCCTGGCGGAAAGCTATCTCAAGCGGACGGCGGGAAATATCCGTGGCGCCCACCACTAAATCCACTCCCAGCAAATGGTTGGCATAGTTGTCTTGAATGTAGCGAAGCGCACGCGCCACTTGCAAATTATCAATGGCGATAATGTCCGTGCTGCGGCGGGTTACCAACCCGGTGGGTGGCACACGGACGACGTGTGTCGGCGGTTTACGGCCAGACATCAACCGGTCCAGCAACGCGGCCGCCTGATAGGCCATTCCTTCCAGGTCGTGGCATACGCTGGACAAAGGCACTCGCACGCACTCGCAGAGAATCGGATCATTATCCACGCCCATCACGGCGACCGCCTCAGGCACAAGCAGGCCGGCTTCATCGCACGCATCAATGATGTCTGCCGCCACACAGTCGTTGTAGCAAAAGACTGCCAGAGGCTTGGGCAAGCGTTTGAGTTCGCGAGTGAGTTGTTTGCGCCGTGCCGTCCAGTCGCTTTCAGTTGGATTGCCTTGGCGTGTGTCGGCCGGTGGCAGCAGGTGGCAGGTGAGTTTTTCCCGTTCCAGCCGGTTGGCAAAGCCGCGATACCTTTCGGCGTTGACCACGTCGTCCAAAAACGGCGCCCACGCAAAATGACGGAAGCTGCGCTCCAGAAAATGCTCCGCCGCCAGCCGGCCGATCAGTTCGCTATCCCCCTCGACCCGGGGCAGGTTGATGTCGTTGCGCACCATGGAAATCTCCACCGCCGGCAAGCCGGAGGCGAGAATGAAATTCGCCAGATCATCGCGGTCGCCGATGAAGGAAAGAATGCCATTGCCGCGCCAGCCGACGGGGATTTTGGCCGTGTAAATCATGTCGGCGACCACGTGCCATTGGTGCTCCTTGGCATAGCGGGCGGCTCCTTTGAAGAAGCCGTGGTGCGTGTCGGTTAAGGCCAGCAAGACCGAGTGTTTGGCGCGCATTTCGTCCCACTCTAGTCTTTTACGCTAGGAGGGCAACGAAAAACTCTTCCGTCGAGCGTAACGCAAAACGGGACAAATTATGACGCAAAATGATAGTCGTTGCGAGGTGCCGGCTGGTGGATAATCATCGGAGCTTGAGCCATGATGCCCAAAACGAAGATGGTAATCCGGAGCCGCCAACATCGCGTCCCGGGGCGCATTCGGTCTTTCCCGCAGGGGCGAAACAATATGAGAATTGATTCGCATCAACATTTTTGGGAATACAATCCCGCGCATCAGGTCTGGATAACCGATCAGATGGAAGGGTTGCGGCGGGATTATCTCCCCTCGGAATTGAAGCCGTTGCTTGCGGCCATTAATTTTGAGGGGACCGTTGCCGTCCAAGCGCGGCAGATGCTGGAAGAAACGGAATGGCTGTTGCAGCTCGCGAATGAGCATGAATACATCAAGGGCGTGGTGGGGTGGGTGGACTTACGTTCGCATTCGCTCCGGGGGCAACTGGAAAAACTCACCAAGCATCCGAAGCTGGTTGGAATGCGCCATGTCGTTCACGACGAGCCGGAGGATGACTTTATGCTTCGGGCCGATTTCCGGCGCGGCATTGGGCAGCTTTCTGAATTCGATCTAACTTACGATTTGCTGCTGTTTCCCAAGCATCTGCCGGCCGCGGCGAAATTGGCGGCTGAGTTTCCCAACCAGTCTTTTGTGGTGGACCACATTGCCAAGCCGGCCATTCACCAAGGGCAGTTGTCCCCTTGGCAGGAAAACCTGCGGAAGCTGGCCGATTTTCCCAATGTTTTCTGCAAGCTTTCAGGCCTGGTCACAGAGACAGGCTGGAAGGCTTGGCAGGCGGAAGATTTCCACCGTTACCTGGAAATCGCAATCGCGGCCTTTGGCGCCGAGCGGGTGATGATCGGTTCCGATTGGCCGGTTTGCACGTTGTCCGGCGATTATGTTTCCACCATGAATATTGTCACCAACTATGTTCAGCAATTTCCCAAACGAGTGTGCGAGAATATTCTCGGCGGCAACTGCGGCCGATTTTACGGCTTGAATTGAAAATGAGAATGAGAACGAACCCCACCATGCTGGCCGCCGTCTTGCACGGCATCAAAGATCTGCGTGTCGAAGAACGTCCGGTGCCGGAACTGGCCCCGGGCAAAGTGTTGCTGCGTATCCGCCGTGCCGGCATCTGCGGGACCGATGTGCATTATTTCGAGGACGGGCGCTTTGGCAGTTTCGCCATGAGCGCGCCGTTCATTCTCGGTCATGAAATCACGGGCGAAGTCGTGGCCCAAGCGGACGGCGTCACTCAGCCGGCCAGCGGCCAGCGGGTGGTGGTCAACCCGGCCTGGCAATGTGGTCAGTGCGATTACTGTCGCAGCGGCCGGGGCAATCTCTGCCGCCGCGTGCGGATGCTGGGGAGCGCCAGCACCAAACCGCCGACCAACGGGGCGTTCAGCGAATACCTGCTCATCGGCGCCGAACAATGCTTCCCGATACCAGCACACATGGACGATGGACTGGCCGCGATGATGGAGCCATTTGCCGTCGCCCTCCATGCCCTCCGGCGTGCCGGGTCGGTTGCGGGCAAGCAGGTGATTGTGACTGGCGGTGGTCCCATCGGGCTGCTGACGGTAATTGCCGCGCGGGCTTACGGCGCCACGATGATTGCGTTGAGCGATCCTGTGCCAGAACGACGCCAGATGGCCCTGGCCGTGGGCGCGGACAATGTGCTCGATCCGGCGGATGCCTCACTCAAAGACCGGGCGCTTGCCCTGACAGGCGATGGCTTTGATCTGCTCTTCGAAGCCTCGGGCGCGCCGCCAGCGTTGAAGCAAGCATTTGAATTGGTCCGCCGAGGCGGCACCCTGGTACAGATCGGCGTATTCTCGGCACCGGAGATTGCGCTGCCCATCAATCAGCTTATGGTCCGCGAACTTCAGTTCGTCGGTTCATTCCGCTACGGCAATGTGTGGGAGGAAGCCATCCGCTTGGCGGCTTCCGGGCGCGTGAATCTCCAACCGCTGATCAGCCGCGTGTTCCCGCTGCGCCAAGCCACGGAGGCGCTGGCGCTGGCCTGCGCAAAAACCGGCGTCGTCAAAGTACAGCTTGATCTGAACGACGCGAAGACCCCGGGAATATGAAAGGCAACCATTTATGAATCCAAGCATGCCCGGCTCTCCATCCGCCATGTTGGTGAACAAGTTTCAACTCACCGGGCGGCGCGCATTGGTGACCGGCGCCAGCAAGGGCATCGGTTTGGGGATCGCGCATGCGCTGGCCGCGGCGGGGGCCGACGTTGTGTTAGTGGCACGCAGTCCGGCTGAATTGGCGACTGCCGCCGCGACCCTGCGTGAAACCGGCCGGCAAGTCAGCATTTGCCCGTTCGATTTACGCAACACCGACGAGATTCCAACGTGGTTCGGGAGCGTGATCGAGACTCACGGGCGACCGGATATACTGATCAATGCGGCGGGCATTACGCGCCGCGCGCCCGCCGAGGACTTGACGATTGCGGATTGGAACGACACCTTGGCGATCAATCTCACCGCCGTCTTTTTGCTTTCCCAAGCCTTTGCGCGGACCTGCATCGCGAAGGGCACGCGCGGCAAGATCATCAATATTGCCTCGCTGATGACAGCCGCCGCCCGACGAACCACCGCCGCCTATACCGCTTCCAAAGGCGGCATCGGCCAGCTCACCAAAGCGCTCGCAGTGGATTGGGCGGACAAAGGCATCCTGGTCAACGCCATCGCGCCGGGATACATCGTCACCAAACTGACGGAACCGCTGGTAAACGACCCCAAGTTTGACGAGTGGGTAAAGCAACGCTGTCCGCTGGCCCGCTGGGGAACCCCGGAAGACATCGCCTGGCCGGCGGTGTTCCTCGCCTCGGCTGCCGCGGATTATATCACGGGGCAAATTATTTTCGTGGACGGCGGCTGGATGGCGACGTTCTGAATTATCGGCGCGGAAGAAATATAATGAACATATCCTGGATTGATGTGGCGGTCATCGCCATTTACTTGATCGGAATCACTGCATTTGGCATCTGGATTGGCTACCGCCGCAATGCCAGTTCGGAGCAATATTTTCTCGCCGGCCATTCGTTGAACTGGTTCACCGTGGGCGCGGCGATCCTGACCTCGAACATCTCGACAATTCATCTCGTGGGGCTGGCCGCCGGCGGCGCCAAGGACGGTCTGGTCATCGGCAACTTCGAGTGGATGGCGTGCTTCACCCTGATCTTGCTGGCGCTCATCTTCGCGCCATTTTACATCAGTTCGGGAGTGCGCACGCTCCCGCAATTCATGGAACGGCGCTATTGCCCGTCCGCGCGGACATTTCTGGCATTTATCGGCATCTTAGGAGCGCTGTTGATTCACATTGGCATCAGTTTGTTCGCCGCCGCGAAGGTGTTTGAGAGTTTTCTGGGGGTGCCAATGTATGCCACGATCATCGTGCTATCCCTATTCACCGTGACCTACACGGCGCTGGGCGGGCTGAAGGCGGTCGTAATGACCGAGAACATCCAGGCCATCCTGTTGCTCGGCGGCGCCGCGCTGGTCACCATGCTGGGACTGCGGGCCTTGCCGTCGGTGGGCGTGCATGACCTGGCCGGCTTCAAAGCGGCGGTGATGCCCGGCCAATTGCACATGCTGCATCCGGTCGTGAATGCCCAGGGCCATTTGAGCGAATTTTCCTGGCTGGGGGTGCTGCTTGGTTATCCAATCCTGGGCATCTGGTATTGGTGCGCCGACCAAACGCATGTCCAGCGCGTGCTGGGGGCAAAGAACCTCAAGGCCGGGCAAAATGGAGCGCTGTTTGCCGGTTTTTTGAAAATCACCCCGGTATTCCTCATGGTGTTCCCCGGCGTGATCGGTTACGTGCTCTGGCAGAAAGGCGCCTTCCAACTGGCCAATGTCACCGGCACGAACACGCCCGACTACAACACGATGCTGCCAGTGCTGATTAATCACCTCGTGCCGGTCGGGCTCAAAGGTCTGCTCGCGGCCTGCATGGCGGCGGCCCTGATGAGCTGCATGGCGGCGGCGCTGAACAGTTGCGCCACCATCATCTCACTGGACCTCATGAAACGTCACCGGCCCGACGTGCCGGACAAGCGCGTGGTCGCCGTGGGCCGGAGCGCCACCGGCATCATCATGCTGTTGGCGATGCTCTGGTCCACCCAAGGCAACCAGTTCGGCACAATCTTCGAGGCCATCAATAAAATCCCGATGACCTTTGCGCCTGCGGTGACCACGGTCTTCGTGCTTGGCGTGCTGTGGAAACGCGGTACCTGGCAGGCGGCCATGGCCACGCTTTACGCCGGCACGATCATCGGCGGAATTTACTTTGTGCTGGACATGCCGGGCATTGGAAAAATGCTCTTGAACGGCCGGACCCAGGAGGGCTTTGGCGGACTGGTCACCGACCCGGTGCAGGGGCTGGGGATTCCGTTCATGCTTGTGGGTCCGTTGATCGCCGTGTTGTGCGTGGTCATTTACATAGTAACCAGCCTGCTGACCCCGGCCATGAATGAGGAGGAAGTCGCCAAAGTCTGCTGGCAGCATCCGTTGGCGTTCCTCCAAGGCCGGTTTGTCGGCGTGAGCGACCCACGCGTGGTGACACTCATCCTGCTGACGGTCGTGGGCATCCTTTATTACCTGCTGAAATAAACGCATGAAATACAACCTCCTTGGCAAAACCGGCTTGAATGTGTCCCGTCTCAGTTTTGGTGCGTCGGCGTTGGGTGGCGTGTATGGCCCAGTGGACGAAACAGAAGGCATTCGCGCCGTCCATACCGCGCTGGATCTCGGCATTAATTACTTTGACGTCTCCCCAGCCTACGGCGCCACGCGTGCGGAGGCGGTGCTGGGCCGGGCGCTCAGGGGCATCGCACGTCATCGCTACTTTCTCTCCACCAAGGTCGGCAAATATACCAAGCCCGGCGGCTATGGCCAGGACGTCCTAGACTACTCGCGCGCCCGCATCCGCGCGTCGTTGGATGAAAGCGCGGCGCGTCTGGGCACCGACTATTTCGATCTCATCCACCTGCATGACATAGAATATCAGGGCCGAAGGCATACCCAGTGGGCGCTGAGCGAAGGACTGGCCGCCATGCAGGAGTTGAAGCGCGAGGGTCGCATCGGCGCCGTGGGTGTCGGCATCTATCCGATGGACCTGTGGCACCGCATCTTGAATGATTATGAAGTGGACGCCGCGCTGGTCCACAACCATTACTGCCTGAACGACACTCGTCTGCTCGAACTGCTGCCGCTGGCCCTTCAAAAAAGCATCGGCATCATCAACGGCTCGCCCTTTGGCAGCGGTCTGCTCACCGAGCGCGGCCCGGCAGACTGGCATCCGGCCACGCCCGCAGAACGTCACGTTTTCCGTGACGCCGCGGCGTATTGTCGTGAGCAAGGTGTGCCCATCAGCAAGCCGGCGCTTCAGTTCGCCAGCCAGAATCCGGCCATCCCCACAACCCTGTTCAGCTCTGCACGCACTGAATCCGTCCGTTGTAACGTGCAGTGGCACGAGGAACCCTATGATCGGGACCTCGTGAAGACGGTGCAAGCATTCCTGGCATCGGTGAGGAACAGGCAATGGGATTATGACCTCCCCATGCACCAAGCGACACCCATTTCAAAGACGCTCGGCCGAACGGATGGGGGCGCCGGCCCGGTCAGCGGGCATGAGTCTTCCACGTCGCGTCCACGCAATCGGATTGATTGAATAACAAATTAAGTATAAGATTGAACCATGAAACCAGCCGGAAGAACATTGTGGGTGACCATGACTGCCGTTGTACTCACCGTATTTGGATTGAGTTCCGCGACCGCCGGAGTGACAAGCAAGCCGAACATCATCTTCATCCTTGCGGATGATCTTGGCATCGGCAGCCTGAGCTGTTACGGCGCGGACCATTTCCAGACGCCAAACATTGACAAACTGGCGCAAAGCGGCATGCGCTTTGAACACTGCTATGCCGCGCCGCTCTGCGGGCCCTCGCGCGCCCTGCTGATGACTGGACGTTATGCCTTTCACACCGGCATGACTGGCAATGACAGCGGCCCGCTGTTGAAACCCGGCAAAGAAACGATGATGCCCACGATCCTGAAACCGGCCGGCTACGTGACCGCAATGGTGGGGAAGTGGAGCCAGTTGCCGCTCCAGCCGAGCGACTGGGGGTTTGACGAATATCTGCGGTTTAAGGGCAGCGGTGATTATTGGAACACTCAGGAGCGCGCCAAGTCGTACACCGTGAACGGCAAAGAGACACCGCTGCGGGATGGCGAATATCTCCCCGACAAAATGCAAACCTTTGTGGTGGACTTCATTAACCACCATAAGGAGCAGCCGTTTTATGTTTATTATGCCATGTCGCATGTCCATGAAGATATCTTGCCCACGCCCGACACCGTGCCGGGAACGACGAATCAATTCAACATCTACCAAGACAACGTCACCTACATGGACAAGCTCGTCGGCAAACTGCTGGCCGAACTCGACCGGCTAAAACTGCGCGATAACACCCTGATCGTCTTCGCCGGCGATAATGGCACCGCGCCGGGTTATGCGGCGCAATGCACCATCAACGGCGGCAAGTCCATCTCCGGCCACAAGGGAACCATGCTCGAAGGCGGCGCGCTTGTGCCTTGCATGGCAAGCTGGCCAGGCAGGACCCCAGCCGGCAAAGTGACGGAGAACTTCATCAGCATGGCCGATTTTTTCCCGACGTTTGCGGAAATTACTGGAGCGAAAATACCTTCGAAGCTGGTCATTGATGGAAGAGGTTTTGCGCCGCAACTGCTCGGCCGGTCCGAGGTTTGGCCGCGCGACTGGATCTTTGTCGAGTTGGGCCGGCATTGGTATGATCGTGAGCGGGGGTGGAAATTGAATGAAGCAAGCGAGTTGCTGGACATGCAAAATGCGCCCTATACCGAACCCCTCGTGGCCAGCAACACGCAAGACCAGGCGGCGATCGCCGCCCGCGCGCATCTCCAAGCCATTCTCGACCAACTCGATCCCGCCGGCGGCATCATGGATCCTGGTGACGGTTCGGGCAAGCATGCCAACCGGGAAGATAAAAAGGCGGCCAAAAAGGCGGCCAGGCAGAAGCTTAAAGACGGACAAAATAAGCAGATCCTGGACAGTGAGACCACAAATGGTCCCAATGATTGATGAAGGCATGGCGGTGTAACCCCCAAAGTCTGTTATTGCCAGCTAGAAGAACCAACCCAATGCCAGCATGAAAGTAAAACTATACGCCCACATCTCAGCCGCTTTTATGGCTGCTGCCGTCGCATTCCCGGCGGCTGGCGCCGACACCGCGCCCTCGAAGCCCAATGTACTATTCCTCGTCGTGGACGATTTACGGCCGGAACTGGGCTGCTATGGCAAGGACTACATCAAGAGTCCAAACATTGACGGCCTCGCCAAAGCTGGCATGGTTTTCAACCGCGCCTATTGCCAGCAGGCGGTATGTTCGCCGTCGCGCACCTGCGTTATGACGGGTGTGCGCCCCGACACCTCGAAAGTGTGGGATCTGGTCACCCATTTCCGCGATGCGTTACCGGAGGTCGTAACCTTGGGACAACAGTTCAAGACCAATGGCTATTTTGTCCAAGGCATGGGCAAGATTTACCACCCAGGGCTGGATGATCCAGCCACCTGGTCCGTGCCGTGGCAGGAACCGAAAGCACCCATTTATGCACTGGCTGAAGACGCTGATTTAGTTGGCAAAAACGTTCAACCGGCGGATGAAGACGGCGCGGATAACAAAGGGACTTCACCCAGTTCGTATTTACTGCCGAAGACCAACGGGGCGAGCGCAACCGCCAGTGACACTACGAAGGCACCGACCAAGAAGAAAAAAGGAAAGAAAGCCAACGGCAGCGGCACGCAAGGCAGTGCGGATGGCGGCAAAGCAAATTCCCGCGGACCGATCTATGAATGCGCCGACGTGCCGGACAATACCTTCGTAGATGGCAAGACCGCTGATCTCGCGGTCAAAACCTTGGACGAAATCAGCAAAAAGTCCCAGCCGTTTTTCTTGGCTGTGGGATTCCATAAACCACACTTGCCGTGGGTCGCGCCGAAAAAATACTGGGATCTTTACGACCCGGCCACCATCGCCCTTGCGCCGAATCAGTTTCTGCCCGTGGATGCACCGGAATACGCCGTCCTGCCCAACGACGGGGAAGTTCGCGCTTACAAGGGGGTGCCTCCCAGCGGTCTGATTCCGCCGGAAATTCAGCATAAGCTCAAGCAGGCCTACTTCGCTGGCGTCAGCTACAGCGACGCACAAATCGGCCGGGTGCTCGCGGAAATCGATCGGCTTCATCTGCGCAGCAATACCATCGTCATCCTTTGGGGCGACCATGGCTGGAAACTCGGCGAACACATGGCTTGGGGCAAGCACAGCAATGTGGAGAACGACGTGAATGCGCCATTGATCCTGTCGGTGCCGGGCATGAAAAACGCTGGTGCCCACACCGATGCGCTGACCGAATTTGTAGACATCTATCCGACCCTGTGCGATCTGGCCGGCTTGCCGCTGCCTGGTCACCTCGAAGGCACGAGTTTGAAGCCCTTGCTTGACGATCCGAATCGCCCATGGAAGACCGCCGCGTTCAGCCAATATCCGCGGAACGCCGGTAAAACCGGAGCGGGAGCATTGATGGGCTACACCATGCGCACCGACCGATACCGGTTCACTGTTTGGGTCGGCAGAAGTGATCACACGAAGGTTGATGCCATTGAACTTTACGATCACCAGACCGATCCGCAGGAAAACTACAATCTCGCCAATAAACCGGAGAAGGCTGAACTTCTCGCCAAGTTGATGCAGCAATGGAAAGCTGGCTGGCAGACTTCAAAACCAGGGGCGACAGCGGATGCAAAATGAGTACCTTATCAGTGCCGCACCCGGCGTTGGTCAGCGCCAACACTAGGTAAATCCGTGACCTTGAATCAACCAAGCATAGCGTTCACGCACATCATTTCCGCGCTGGCGGCGTGCATGCTTTTGACCGGACCGGCATCGGCCGCCATCAAGGATTATGGACTGAAAGACTATGTTCGCGTCTCGAAGGACTTGCCGCATTCCGAAACCCAGCCCTGGAGGCTGGTTTGCACCATGCCTTATAACTGCCAATTCCAACCTTGGATCGCAGTGGAGAGCGCTCCGGGCAAAATAATTACTTTCAACTCCAGCAATCCGTTGGTGGTTTATCTTACTCCGACGGAAACTTGCACCACCACGGAAGGCGGCCGCACCTATGAAGCAACAAATTGGGTGAGCGGGGAAGGCGCCATTTACACCATCCCAGCGGGGGTGACGGTCCAGGCTGTCAAATATCATGAGACCGGCTATGATACGGCATTTGCCGGCTCATTTAAGTGCAATGACAACGACTACAATATGCTCTGGAACAAGGCGGCCCGCACCGCGTATATCTGCATGCGGGATCATTTCTATGACTGCCCCGACCGCGAACGGGTCGGGTTTTGGGGCGATGGCACACCCGAATTGGATCAATGCTTTTATATCTTCGATTCCCCTGCGCATCAATTAGCCAAGCAGCTCGTGCTGCGAAAACTCGAACCCAAGTTTTATCCGGGACAGCATCTTGAATTCCTCGGTGACTATGGCTTGTGGTTTTACTATATGCAAACCGGCGATCAGGAATCCATCCGCGCCGTGTACGACCAAACAAAGACCTTTCTTCTCGCGACTTATCAATTCGGCAATCAACGCACTTGGTTTGACTGGGGGAAAGAAGTCAAAGACACCGCGGTCATCGAGACGTGCTTTTATTACAACTGCCTCGGCACCCTAAAAAAGATGGCGCTGGTCACGGGCCATGAAAAGGATGTGGCTCTCATTGACACGAAACGGGCACAAATTCAGAGCACCTTCGACAGTAAATATTGGCAAGGCGGTGGTTACAGGTCTTCGCAAGTCAGCAGTCCCGACGACCGTGCGAACGCGATGGCCGTGAATGTTGGGCTGGCTGACCGTGCCAAGTGGGACGAGATCTATGAAAATGTGCTGACGAAGAAATCTTATGCCAGTTGCTTTTTCGACCGCTGGGTTTTTGAAGCGCTTTGCAAAATGGGCAAACAAGAATTTGCGATGCTGCGAATGTACAACCGCTACAAAACCATGATTCCTTGCAGCTTTACGACACTCTGGGAACACTACGACCGCTGGTGGGCCTCGCACCTTGACGCCTTCGACGAAGCCTCATCGCTCAATCACGGCTGGAATCCGCCAGCGTTGCTGCTTTCACAAACCATCGCCGGAGTTTCCCCAGAGACGCCAGGCTGGAGCACATATCATGTCTTGCCGAAGGAAGCATTTCTGACGGCAATGAAAGTCGTCATTCCTTCCCTAAAAGGAAAAGTGACGGTCGATTTAAAAAAAACCGCGACAGAATACTCTTTGATGCTTACGTCGCCCGCCAACACCACCGCCATTGTAGGTATTCCAAAAGGCTCCTTTGCCAACCTAAAGTCAGTCAGGCTGAACGGCACCGTCATTTGGAATGGCGCCTACTCCGGCGGCATTTCCGGCGTTTCCTTTAACGGTGAGGACAGCGACTATGTAAAGTTCAAGGTCAGGCCAGGCAACTGGCAATTTTCCGGCCTCGGAACCTTAAGGCTGAATTCACCAAAACCAGCGCCGCAGCAAGCTTCGAGAGCACAGCCGCTGGACAAAAAGTCATGGACAGCCTCAGCGTCCGTGGCCGACGGCACGTTTCTCTTCAGCGGTGACAAGATCCCAATTGATGCGTCTGCCGCCAACGCCATTGACGGCGACCACTGGACCGGCTGGCGCGACATGACGGGAACGCAACATCCAGGCCAATGGTTCCAGGTTGACATGAAACAGCCGCAGACTTTCGATGAGATTGTCTTGGACAACACCTGGGCGCTATGGGATTCTCCAGACAGGTATTCGGTGATCATTTCCGATGACGGTTTGAACTGGAGCAAGCCTGTCGCCAGCGGCTCCGGCCAGCTGGGCATCACGACCATTGCCTTCCCGCGGCAGACTGCGCGTTATATCCGGATTACGCAGACGGGAGGCAGCAAGACCTATCACTGGTCAATCTATGAACTAGATGTTTGCCGAAAAAACTAATACTTGTGGCAGCTCGATTTCTAAACTAATCAATACGTTATTTAATCACCAAGGCAAATATGAGCTACCTATGGAAGGCATTTGCGGTCACCTGGCTGGCCGCCGGTTTGATTTTGCAAAATTCAATCCCCGCCCATGCCGCCGACTCGTCGGATTCATCCAAACCGACTTCGCATACCGTTCGCCAGATTGAGGGCTGGACGGTATGTGTGGATGACCGGCTCTTGTCGCCGCCGAATATCGAGTTGGGCGCGCGCACTTTGCGGTTTTTGGAAGGCAAACTTGCGGACATCAAAGCGGTCGTCCGTCGAGAGCCCCTGGCTCAGCTACAGGCGGTTACCATTGTGCTCGACTTGAATAATGGTGGTTTGCGTAACATGCAGTATCATCCTGATGCAGACTGGCTGAAAGAAAATGGTTATTCCACCAATCTGGCCAAATGCGTTCATTTTCCACGGGCGGCGGAATTGCCGACGCCACGCAATATCAACCAGCAGCCCTGGGTGGTGCTGCACGAACTGGCCCACGCCTATCACGATCAGGTGCTCGGCTTTGATGATCCACGAATCATGCTGGCCTATGAGCGATACAAGAAGAGCGGGCACGGCGATGCCACGCTGCTCTTCGACGGCACCCGCGTGCGGCACTACGCGCTGACCGACCACAAGGAGTTCTTTGCGGAAATGACGGAAGCCTACTTCGGCGAGAACGATTTTTTCCCATTCAACCGCGCCGAACTGATGACCGCCGAACCGCAGATTTATGAGTTGTTGCAGGCAGTCTGGGGGCCGGTCGCGGGCAGCGTGGCAAAGTCCGCCAAAAATGCCGTCAAGACCGGAGTCAAACCGATCCGATCAGAAGAGGCATCCACTGTCTTGTGGTATGATAGGCCGGCGAAGGTGTGGCGCGAAGCCTTGCCGGTTGGCAACGGAAGATTGGGCGCAATGGTCTTTGGAAATACGGATATCGAGCGCATTCCGCTAAACGAGCAAACCCTCTGGACCGGCGGACCGTATGACCCGACGATTTCCGGCGGACCCAAAGCCCTGCCGGAGATTCGCCGGCTGGTGTTTGCGGGCAAGTTCTACGAGGCGGAAAGTTTATTCGCCAAAAAGATGATGGGCAAGCCCGACCAGATGAAGTATCAACCGCTGGGCAACCTCTTCCTCGAATTTCCCGGCCACACCAACGTCAGCAATTATCTGCGGCGTCTGGACCTTGAAACCGCCGTCGCCAGTGTTTCCTATCAGGTGGGCGACACCACCTTTCACCGCGATGTTTTTGCCAATGAAAACAATCAGGTTATTGTTTTCCGGCTTACGGCGGACAGGCCCGGCGCAATAACTTTTCACGCGAAGCTCGCGGGCATTTCGAACACCAACCCGCCGGGCGATGAAAAGTTTTCCGCCGAAGTTCTCAAGGATGGGCAGTTAGTGCTGCGCGGAACCACGGCAACTTACTGCGGCATTAAAGGCCGGCTGAAATACGTTGGCCGAGTCAAGGTTTTGAACCAGGGCGGAAAACTCACCACCACCAAGGACGCCGTGTCGGTCGCAGGTGCCGACTCGGTAATGCTGCTATTTGTCGCCGGTACCAATTTCAAACATTATAACGACCTCACCGGAGATCCGGAAAAACTGGCCAGCGAATATTTGGATGGCGTCTCAAATAGAACCTATGACCGGCTGCTGGACAGGCACCTCGAAGCTCATCAAAAGCTATTTCAGCGTGTCCGATTGACTTTGCCTGCCACCGCAGCCTCGTTGCAACCCACCGATCAGCGGCTGCGCACTTATTATCCTCAAAAGGACCCGCAGCTTATGGCGCTCATGTTTCAGTACGGACGTTATCTGTTGATGGGCAGCAGTCGGCCCGGGGGACAACCGGCGAATCTCCAGGGCATTTGGAATGAAGACATGAATCCGGCCTGGGACAGCAAATTCACCGCGAATATCAATTTGCAAATGAATTATTGGCCGGCGGAGACGGCGGCCCTGCCTGAGTGTGTGGAGCCGCTCGTTCAAATGGTGCGGGAACTTTCCGAAACGGGCGCACGGGTCGCCAAGATTCACTACGGTGCCCGCGGGTGGGTGTTCCACCAAAACACGGATCAATGGCGCGCCGCCGCGCCGATGGACGGTCCGACCTGGGGCACGTTTTCGGTGGGCGGCGCGTGGCTGTGCACGCATCTGTGGGAACATTATCTATTTACCGGCGACAAGGAATATCTCCGCGAAGTCTTTCCTTTGCTGAAAGGATCAGCGCAATTTTTTCTCGATACTCTGGTCGAATATCCGGATACAAAGTGGCTGGTGACCTGTCCCTCTACTTCGCCGGAGAATTTTCCGGCCTGGTTTGGCAACCACACCTATCACGATGCCTATACGGGCGACAATCTTCCCGGCACCACCATCTGCGCTGGTTCAACGATTGACATGGGAATTCTCCGCGATCTGTTCGGTGCGTGCATCGAAGCCGGCAAAGTCTTGCATACTGACGAAGAATTCTGCCAACAGGTCGCCACCGCGCGTGCACGGCTCGCACCGCTCCAGATTGGCAAGCAGGGCAACTTGCAGGAATGGATGGAAGATTATACGGGCATCGTAGAACCACAGCACCGACATCTTTCCCACCTATACAACTTGTACCCCAGCGCGGAAATTTCGCCCACCGCCACCCCGGAACTGGCCGCCGCAGCCAAAGTTGTGCTGAACGAGCGCGGCGATGCCGGCACTGGTTTTGGCATGGCTTGGAAAGCCGCCTGCTGGGCGCGCCTTCAAGACGGCGACCACGCCAATGTCTGCCTCGCCAATCTGGTTGCCAGACAAACTTGCCCGAACCTGTTTTCCATTTGTTTCTCCGCGCCACAATTGGAGGGCGCGTGCGGTGCCACCGCCGCCATCGCTGAGATGCTGCTGCAAAGCCAGACCGGCGAAATTCAACTGCTGCCGGCCTTGCCCAAAGCGTGGCCTGAGGGGAAGGTCAGCGGCCTGCGCGCGCGCGGTGGCTTCGAGGTGGATATCCGGTGGAAGCACGGAAAGCTTGTCCAAGCGGTGATTCATTCCCTGGCGGGCAGTTCTTGCCGCCTGCGTTACGGCGGCCAATCTCGCAAGGTGAACATCCCGAACGGTGAAAGTTTCAAATGGACTGGCAATTAGATCATCGCGCCTGACCTCATGAGCGTCACCGTAACCTACCTTGAGATGCTTTCAGCCAGTGACTTGCGGCCCAAGTATTCCGAAGACCCGGCTTTCCGCATTGCTGAAGCTTTGATAAAGCAGTGGCAAGTCAATAAATTCCTTTACAGTTTCATTGGCGGTCCGTGGGCGTGGTGGGAAAAGGCAAGCTGGAGTGACGAGCAGTGGAGGGTCTATGCCGAAGATGGCCGACTGCGGACTTGGCTTGCCACCTTTGATGGCTCGCCAGCCGGTTATTTTGAATTGCGATGGGACGAGGCGGGTGCGGTGGAGATAAATTATCTCGGGCTGGCTCAGGCATTCCTCGGGCGCGGTCTTGGCGGGCCGCTGTTGACAGCCGCACTGAAAGCGGCTTGGGCTGCAAAGCCGAAGCGCGTCTGGGTTCATACCTGCACGCTGGACCACGCCCGAGCGTTGCCCAACTATCTCGCCCGCGGCATGAAAATCTATCGCACCGAATTGCAGGATAATCCACCGACGCCGCAGCAGTATGCATAGCCGAAACCAACCAGATGCAAAAATATGATTGTAAGCATTTTTAACGATGTTATTGGCCCGGTGATGCGCGGTCCGTCGAGCTCACATTGTGCTGCGGCCTTGCGCATCGGGCGGCTGGCGCGAGATTTGATGGATGCAGATTTTCACGAAGTGCTTGTGGAATTTGACCGCAACGGTTCGTTGCCGACCACGCACGAAAGTCAGGGGTCGGACATGGGGTTGTTCGGCGGCCTGCTTGGCTGGGACGCGGCGGATGAACGTCTGCCCGGTTCGCCGCAAATCCTGCGGGAATCGGGCGTCAACATTCGGATCGAAACGGTGGACACCGGCGATGAACATCCGAATACTTACCGGCTGACCCTCCGCAGCGCGCGGGAGCAACATTCCCTCACCGCCATATCCACTGGTGGCGGCATGATGGAAGTGATCAACATTGACGGCTTCACGGTCTCGCTCTTCGGCGATTATCACGAGACACTGCTGGCGGTGATGGGCAACGGCCAAGCGCTGATCCGGCGCTTGGCGGCGTTGGTCCAGGCGGACGAGATCAGGTTGCACGAACATTGCGGCAAGCACCTCATCCAGGTAAAAGCCCCGACTTTCATCAGCGACGACGTCATCGCCGAACTTCGCAACTCATGTCCCGCGCTTCACGTGAAGCGGCTGGCCCCGGTGTTGCCAATCGCTTCGCGCAAGGAGACGAAGGTGCCTTTCACAACCTGCGAAGAGATGCTGCTGCACGATGCGGGCAGAAACATTCCGCTATGGAAACTCGCGGTGGATTACGAACGGGCGCGCGGAGATTTATCCGAATCTGAAGTCATTGCAAAAATGGTGGAGATTGTCCGCATTTTGCGCCGATCCATCGCACAAGGCGTTGCCGGCACGCGATACGATGACCGGGTCTTGGGCCACCAGAGTGGCAAGTTTAGCGATCTCATGCGAGGCGGTCGCTTGCTCAATGGCGGTGCGCTTAACCGCATCGTGCTGTACGTCACCGCGCTAATGGAGGTGAAAAGCTCAATGGGGGTCATCGTCGCTGCGCCGACGGCGGGAGCATGTGCCGCTCTGCCAGGAGCCGTCGTGGGAATGGCCGAAGAAATGAAAGCGTCCGAAGAGGCAATGGCGAAAGCCATGCTGGCCAGCGGGATGATCGGCGCGATTATTGCCACCCGCTGGACCTTTGCAGCAGAGGTCGGCGGTTGTCAAGCCGAAGGCGGCTCTGCCGCGGCGATGGCGGCGGCGGCACTGGTGACATTGGCCGACGGCACTTTGCGACAAGCCGTGGCCGCCGCGTCCATGGCCTTCCAAAGCATGCTGGGACTCATTTGCGACCCAGTGGCCAACCGCGTTGAAGTGCCTTGCCTCGGCAAAAATGTGCTGGCCGCAAGCAATGCCTTGTCCTGCGCCAACATGGCACTGGCGGACTATGATCCGGTTATTCCCTTCGACGAGGTCATCGAGACGGCCCAGCGCGTCGCCGCCCAGATGCCGCGTGAGCTGCGCTGCACGGCGCTGGGTGGGCTCTCCATCACCAAAACCTCACTGGCGCTTGAGGCAAAGCTGGCAGAAAAGAAAGCCGCCGCGTGCGGCGCAGCAAGCTGTGATTGTTCGCATTGAGATATCTCAGTTATGTATCAAAATAGACTTCCAACAAAGACGGACCAAACGAGGTGGTTGTAAAAGCGCTGGAAGACATGTGGTCGGGGCTTCAGCCCTGCGGCAAGCAATCCATGGATCAAAGCGAAGGTTGCGCCCACACCCGCACCACCGGCATTGGGCAACCTGTGTGGCTCGAAGCAGCCGGCTCTTCATTCGTCGAAAGCATTTCCGTGGTTCCTGATCCTGATCATTCGCGGGTGTTGATCGAGGCAAAGATCAACGGCACAGATCCGGACCTGACGCTCAAGGCTTACGAAAGTGACCAAGCGGCAGCCGGCCAGTTACCCTAGCGTTCTGGCGCAACCATCGTCTCACCCTGATGAACCCGCACCTGATAGAGCTTGCCTCCCAAGGGAATGTTGCGGAGCGTCCAATCCCCTACCCAACCCGGGGCCGTCACGATTTTCCCATCCTCGGCTTGCGCCAGCATGGCTTCCACACCGATCAGGCAGAGTAACGAACCCCAGGTGTAATTGGGGTCTGAACTTTGGCTGCCATCGGTGCTTAAATAGTTTTCGCCACAGACACCCTTGGCCGTCCAGTTGCGCATGAAAAGCTCCACGCTGGAGCGTGCGAAATCATTTCTTTGTTGGGGAGTGGCATAGCGCTGCAATCCTTGAAAAATCAGATAGTTCACCGGGGCCCAGACCTTGCCTCGCCAATAATGCTGCCGCTTCCAGTCCGGGTCGTCGTAGGCCAAGGTCGGCAAACGCCACTGCCCCCAGAACTTCTTGGGATCTGTCAGGACTTGCAATACGCGCTGCGCACGCTCCCGATCTGGCGCACCGCAGATGAGCGGATAAAAGTTCATGGGGGTGAGCCGGCTTAGAAATTTTCCCAGTTGGCCGTCTCGGCCCCACAACCGGCTGCAATACATCCCCAGATCCTCATTCCACAAATTATCGTTAATCCGTTTGTTCATGGCTTCATGTTCCAGGCGGAATCGTTCAGCGTCAGCTTTCAGGCCGATGGCCTCGGCCATCCGCGCGAGATATTCGGCGTCCATGGAATACAGCGCATTGAGATCCACGGCATCCGCGTTCATGTTCGGACCGACCATCTCGGCTCCTTGAAAGTGCAGCGTGTCGTCCCACCCGGTTTCATAAAGTGCGCCTTGGAAACCTTTGCCATTAGAGCCCCACTCAAGCAAGCCGTCTTGGTTTCCGTCCCGCGCTTTCAGCCACCACTCATGCCATTTGACCAGCTTGGGATACATCTCGTGCAAAAATGCATTGTCCGGCCACCGCTGTTGCATCTTCCAAACGCACAATGCGCCAACCGGTGGCTGGGAGCGGTCGGTGCTGGCGGAATTGGATTGGTATTGCCAGTGGCCGAAATTCGGAACAAACCCTTCCGCCGTCGCGC
>Ga0364866_10559_pt2 | contig 19497 bp, 15 predicted proteins | sample ExccelAu500001D3_3_FD_206913 | JGI IMG/M metagenome (GOLD analysis project Ga0364866, IMG submission 206913) | Enriched cells from Trout Bog Lake Hypolimnion, Wisconsin, USA - BchlTB.Aug13.5000.01.D3 | ecosystem: Environmental > Aquatic > Freshwater > Lake > Hypolimnion/Profundal zone | place... | reverse complement strand
ACTGGTCCCGCCAACGGCCCCGACCTCGGAGAGGTCGTAGAACCTACTCTCAATTGCTTGCGCTCTTTGGTTTATTGCCTTCGTTGACTGGGTTCGCGACTCCATTTGCTCTGGCCTGGTTCGACTTTTTGCTGCCTTTGCCATCGGGATGGGGCCGCTCCCCGCGGGAGCTCTTTCCTTCCTGGGTCCTAGAGGTTTCTTTAACGCTCGCACGCCCGGGCGTCGCGGTATAACTCGCCCGCACGAATCATCGGGCTCAAACAATACCGCTCCACTGAGCCCGGGCTGGCTTGCTAGAAACCTCAGGGACCCTGGAAGGAAAGGAGATGATCTTCTTCTTTTCCGGAATGGATTGCTCTGAGCGCCAAAGGTGCATCTCATACCAGCCTATGGCAACGCCATAGGACCGGTCAGCGTTACGTTTCCGACCCCGAAGGCGGTCGCATAGCCTGACCTTCGATGGCTCGGTCTGTTTGGTTTGCCGCCTTCGTTGGCTTCCTTTGCCATCGGGATCGGGCCGCTTCCGGGGGATTCACTTGCGCCGAAAACAAAAAATCGCCCAGGACCTTGTCCTGGGCGGAATTTAGGGGTGGTTTGGGCGCTTAGGGATTTTCGGATGCTTGGCCTTGGACCTTGTCCAAGGTTGTTGTCGGGATGCGCTTTCGGCGCTTAATGCTTACTTGTCATATACGGTCCAGGTGAAGCGCTCTCGCTCCACGACGGAGATACGGGAACTTCCTCGGGCTCGGGTTCGCTCTTCCTTGGCTTCCAAGGTATGCGAACCGGCCAGGATTTGGAAATGCTCTTCGCAGCCGTCTTTGACTTCGCCGACTTCGACGCCGTCGACGAAGACGAAAACGTCGTGGTGGCAGTTGTTCTTAACGATCAGGTGTGCTTCCGAAGATCGCCTCGCCATCAACGCAGGGGTTCCGCAGACCATGCGGCGATTCGTTTTAGCCGGCGACTGGGCGAAAGCGGAGCCGGTCAAGATTGCTGAAACCAGCAGGGCGGCGAACAGGTTCTTCATTGAATTGTGCTTGGCGATGTTCAGGTTTGTCATTTCAGTCGGTTCCTCTTTCCAGCAATCTCGTCGTTTCTCTGTTGCGACTTCGTTGCTTGCGTGAGAGAAGTATCCGACGCAGGAGATATCGTCCGTTCCAAAGTGAGAAGCAGTTCACATTTTCGATGTGAACTGCTTCACACTTCTGCCTCCCCGGTGTGATAGGATGGTTGCAGCTCCATGCAAAATCTGCACGTTTCAAACGACCTGAAGGTGGAAACGGCGGTTCGGCTTTTGTGCAAACTTCCGATCTTCTCGCAGCTTAGCGCCGAGTTGATCGGCACGCTCGCCGCGAAATGCCGCATCAAGTATGCGGATGAAGGAGAGATCCTCATCGACGAATCTTGGCCCGTCTCTCCCGGGCTGTTTGTGTTGACCGCAGGCGAAGTGCGCGTCGAGCGGAGAAGCGGCCGTGAACGGGTTGTGATCGCAACCCGTTCGAAAGGCGACTCGTTAGGCGAGCTGTCGCTTCTCGACGGGTTGCCGCCCTCGGCCACCGTCGTCGCGGCGACCGAAGTTGAGGCTGTCTTACTCCCAAGAGAGGAATTCATCGTCTGCCTTGAGCGGAGCAAAAGCCTTTCAAGGGAGATCATCAAAGTCCTCGCGATGCGCCTCCGGGAAGCAACCGAAGAGAAGGTCGCGGTGCAGACAAAGGACGTTCGGTCGAGGCTTGCATCGGAGTTGCTGCAATTGGCGAGTCGTCAGTCGCCTGGAAACCCCAAGCCTGTGATCCGTCTGGAGATGAGCCAAGCCGATATCGGAGGCAAGTTCGGCGTATCGAGAGAGTCGATCAATAAGGCCCTGAAGAGTTTGCAGCAAGGTAATCCGCCACCAATGGCGCCATTTGGCGTCAATAGGGGCGCGTATCGGTTGAATTTGGATTCAATGGAGAAAGCCGCGAGGGGCTAGCACCCGAGGTCGGGGAGGTTGGCGGGATCGGTCGTATGGCGTTGCCATAGGCTGGGTTAGGTCGCACCTTCGGCGCTAAGAGGGGTACCGGTAATGCCAATCACTTCGTGGTTGGCATTACGCGGCGACTATCGATCGAACAGGGCCCATGTGAAGTGCTCTCGCTCAACCAGGTTGATCCGAGAACTTCCTTTGGCGTTCGTTTTGGTCTCTTGGGCTTCGACCACGTGGGCGCCGGGCAGAACTTGGATCTCCATTGACGTGCCGTCTTTCACTTCGCCGACACGGATGCCGTCGACCGCGATGTAGACGTCGTGGTGGCAGTGGTTGGTGACCTTCAGGTGCGCTTCCGCCGAGTTCGCGGACGGACGGGCCGTCGGTGCATTCTTGCCACCGGATACTTTGCGAAAGGAGTTCACGTTCGATGTTGCGAAGGCGGTACCGGTTAACATTGCTGAAACCAGCACGGTGGCGATCAGAGCTTTGATGGAGTTGCGCTTTGCGAATTTCAGGTTTGTCATTGGTCCGTTCCTCTCTTGGCAACTCCGCCTTACTGAGACTTCGTTGCTTGGTTGAGAGGAGTATCCGACCGCCAGAAACCGACCTGTTCCAACATGAGACTCGGTTCACATTTCCTGTGTGAACTGGTTCACATAGGAAATGTAACCTTGTGGACGAATGGCAATCCCGAAATTGGCGCCGCAGCGTCATAGTTGGAACTGCCGTTCCGCTGGAGAAGCTAATGCCAACTGCAAGGCAACCGATTTCGTCTGGAGTGGAGTATCGGTTTATATCCGGTATTGCTCCACCCGATTCGTCCGTTTCCCATTTGCATGAGATGCCAGTTTCCGAATCCAGCTATCGTTCCAATATGTCACTCCCGCTTCAGGAGAACGACGTGACAACACATTGTTCAGCAGCAGAAGAAAATGCACCATCTGCTGAGCCTGGGTTTGCCGGTGCCCAATAATCTGCAAACGCCAGCAGTGACGTTGTGGTCAAGACTGGTAGAGGAATGTCAGTGAAATACCCACCTCCGGCAAAAGTCCAGGTTGTCAGTGCCAACGTTGTCGTAGTTGTCATTGGTCCCGGAGATTGTGTTTGGGTGCCAGAACTCACTAATACTCCCTGTGAAACATAGATGCTTCCTGAACTTGCTCCCGCCCCTGAATAGGCGTCAAGCCCGCCGTTCGGATCAGGTGGGTTATGTCCACCGATATTCCACATTTGGCCGCTTGAGTCAGTAAGGACATATGTGACGGAAACGCTCGTGGGATATCCAGAATTTGGATAGCCGAAAGCCATTTTCCAAGTGACGCTTCCGTTCAGCCCATTGTGCGCCGAAGTTCCGTTGGCTTGCGCAGTTACCGATACTGATGAATTTGCGTTGCTGTCGCTTGAAATATCTAGGGAAAAATAGTGGTAGTCGCCAACTGGTGACAACTGCTGAGCGCTGGGTATGAGCGTGGCGACTAGGCCAGATGTAGTTCCTCCGCCACCACCTCCGCTAGCATACGCAGAGCTTGAGGTAACGATTGCAGCCAATAAATTGGAAATTAAATAATGCATTGTCTATTTATCATACATAATTATTTCATAATCATGATTAGCTTAATCTTTGGCTTTTTGTGCTCTTCATATTGGTCCGATACCAGATCGCCAAAGGTACGGCCTTGCATCGAGCAGGTGGAGCAAATTTCCAAAGCCCTTGGAATTGTAGTAGAAGTTGAACCGAGTCTTCAACGCAAACCTGTCATCGTCGTTCCTAACGATGCTCAGCCACTGATTCTGTTGAAAGGATTGGCGTTCGCACTTCACGCGACGGTCGCGCAGTACGGAACTGGATTAAGGTTAGGCCGCACAAAATCGGACCTCAATTCCTTGAAAGCAATTGACCAACGTCTCATGACCGAAGCGATCCAGGGCAGGCTGTTGCTGTGGGATCGAGAAATCAAAGAAGCGATGCCTCTTGGTTCGCCAGCGGCTCAAGTGGCATTTTACATCCACCGCGACTCGTTGGCTCTTTCCTCACGGTCGACCAATCCCACAAATCCGATTACGCGTGGGGTTCCACCGGAGATTCTAAGCCCCGCGGGAAAGCTGTTGCGACGAATCGTCGACCGAGTCGGCGTCGAGAATCTCTCTACGATCATGACCGGTGAGGTGAGAGCCTATAGCAGTGCAGCAAGCCCGATGGAATCGCAAGTCATGGGGGCGGATGAGATGCTGGAGGCATTCAAATCAGATCAAGACAAATATGCTTCAGACCCAAATCTGCAAGTATCGGAAGAGGATAAGCGAATCTCCCATGAGGGATTCGTGCTTCCGGCTCCTGTATCCGATCTTGATGGATTGAAATTCGTTTTGACTGCGAATCGATTCTTGAACACCCTGAACCTAACACTGGACGTCTTCAACAGGAAGGGCGAGCGAGTTGCTCGGTCATTTGTTTCCACAAGACAATCGCGCGACAATACCGTCCCCAGTCAGCGTGCGATACAGTCGGCGAAAGCGTTTCCGGCCTCGACAATCTCACTCTCGACAGAGCAAGTCGAGTTCGAAAAGGCTCTCATTCCGCCGTTCACGGCGCCGTCAGAAGGAAGCACCTTGTTTCAGAAGATCTTGCATCCCGATTCGTTCGATCCTGCTGAGTTCCTGATACCAACTGCTTTGGATCCATGGGTCAAGACTGCTAAGAGCCCAGTTATCGCAGTAATCTCCGACGACCTTGTGCTTGCTGCCCATTACAGCGTTCAAGGGCAGGAACTCAACACAAGCGCATTTGAGGCCCTCCTTCAAGACTCCAGCGAAAAGGTCGAGTTGGATGGGATTCGAATCTTAAGACCTAAGGACCCTCTGGCGTCTGAGCCCTATGACTGCAATCGAGAGAATCTTGGCCGATCGCTTCGCTCGTTCGTAAAAGCACATGAAATAAGCCTGAAAAGTTGGTCCAATCTAGCTTTTGAACAAGATTCTGCTATGCCGTTCATCCCGAGGCAATACCTGACTATGTTGAGATTCTTCGACCTACCTACATTTCGGAATCCAAACACCTTCGACGAAATTTTCCAGACGTTGGGGTGCCTGTCGGAGGCGACTTGGAGTGAGATTCAGAACGGAGCATTCGTGGATATGACCAACGAGGATCTTCGATCGAGGCTCTGGCGGTGCATCACGCATTGCGATCTTGGATTGAGTCGAGCCAGGAATCTCACGTCGATCTTCGAAATTCCGCAAGAGATGTTTCCAGATGGACTACCAACGAACGCTCGTTTACAAGTTCGGCTTCACAATGAGCTAGCGCTTCGTCCCGGAGACGACCATAAGCACCTAGGAAGCGCCGACATGAGCATCAAAGCATGGACCGATTCTGTTTTTGTGCAAGTCCGATCTCTTTTTGGGAAGTCGCCAAAGATCATCGCATTGGAAACGGGAGTTCTTGAGAATCAGGTTCGGAACTATATTCTCATCCCCTGCACTCGTAAGGTCATCGAGGTGAGGTTTGAATTTGCCCCACAAGTCGATCTCACTTGTGAGTTCTATGAACCCGGAACTGAGGTTGCCAAGCCTGGCTTGTTCACAAGCCTTCCGAATGAGTATCGGAATGCTGTCTATGCAGAATGGACCGCTTTGGAATCGCAAAGAATGCTTGCCCCCGCTGGCGCAGGCGGCTGATCGCGTCCTCCTCAGATGCTCCGATACGTATCAGCGATCTCAAAATTGTAGCTGTATTCTCTTATCTAAGCCGCTTCATGTCGACTAGAATTCCAGCGTGGGCCGAGCAAAGAGAAAACAGCAATCGGCAGGCAATAAAATCGCGAAAGGCGAATCCGGGAACCGGATGGTTGCGCTGAAGTGGGCAGTTTGCTTGGCGATGTTGTCGGCGATTGCAATGTGTCCGCAGCTCTGGTTGACGGATCGGGCGTTTCCGACGGCGCCGGCTTTAGACATCCTTCCGGTTTTGCCGCAGGTTGCCAGCGTGGGGATTGCCTCGTTACTCGTGCTCAGCATCTTTGCGATTGCATTTATGCCCAAGCCAGGGGCAATGAGCTTGGCCCCTCCCGTCTTTTTGGGGGCTTTGGTGCTCTTCGATATTAATAGGCTTCAGCCTTGCCTTTACGAATACGGGTTGATGTTCGTAGCCTTGGCAATGGTCAAATGGGGGGACTCGAACGCCAAGGGGTCGAAAGCGGGATTGGCAAGTTGCTGCGTGATTGTCGTAGCCTTTTACATCTGGGGCGGTGTTCAGAAGTTCAATGGGGTGTTTGAGAACGAGGTATTCCCATTCCTCGTCGGCCCATTCGGCCATCGGTTTACCGATCAGTTTAAGGCGCTCTGGCTAGTGGGGCCGGTAGGCGAAGTGCTGATCGGACTGCTTCTTTTTGTGCCACGCACTCGGGTGTTGGGGCTCATCGGGGTAGTCGCCATGCATGGATTGCTTCTGTACGTGCTTGGTCCTTTTGGCCAAAATTGCGATTCGATGGTTTGGCCATGGAACATCTGGGCAGTGATCTTCGGCCTGATTCTGTTTGCTGGGAACGACCAGTGGATCGTCGCCCCGGCATTGAATTCGGTGGCGGGGTGCTTCATATTGCTTCTTGCCGGGGTCCTTCCGATCCTAAGTTTCTTTGGACGTTGGGACGTGTTCGTCTCGATGGCTTACTACTCCGGACGTCTTCGCGATGCGTGGATCACGATCACTCCGAATGGGGTCAAGCACCTTCCTGCCGCCTACCGAACGGGAAACCCCGGACTTACGGCCGATGGGCCAGGCAGGTTCCGATTGGACATCACAAAGTGGTCGTATTCGGCAACGAACGTTCCGCCCTACGCGGAGCCGCGGGCTTATGTCAGCATGGTGAAGCGACTTGAGGCGATGGGCGTTCCCGCAAAGGAAATGACACTGATGGTGCGAGACGCCAACGGCCTTACAAACAACGAACGGACTTACTCAGCAGTTTCGTTTCGATAACTTGCGTTCGGAATTGCCGACCTTGCGGGGTATTTGACCGTAAACTCTTAACTTGCAGAAGGTTTGGCGGATAGAACTGCTGGGCACCCTGAGGGCGAATCGGGAGGGCCATTCGATCACGCGATTTCGGACCCGCCGTGTCGCATCCCTACTTGCCTATCTGGCCTATTTCCGTCAAAGCGTTCACTCGCGCGACGAGGTCGCCGAGTTGCTTTGGCCAGATCTTGATGGCGCCGCATCGAGGAGAAACTTGAGGCAAGCGCTTCTTTCGCTTCGAAGCAGCCTCGAACCGGCGCCGTTTGCAAGCGGCTCTGTCGTCCTCGCGATCCACGACGGAATTCAGTTGAACACGGACACTTTGTCGACGGACGTGGCCGAGTTCGAAGAACGTATTGCCTTAAGCAGAAGAGCGGACACGACGGCCCGAACTCTGGAGTTGCTCCGGCAAGCCGTTTCCCTTTACAAGGGGGATCTTCTCCCCGGGTTTGGCGACGAGTGGGTTTGGTCGCATCGGTTACGGCTCGAAGATATGTATCTGTCCGCGCTCCGAAAATTGAGTGCGGAGTCGGAGCCGTCGGAAGCTATCGACCACCTGCGTTTGGGCGTCATTCGAGAGCCTTTCAACGAGCACTGGCATACCGAACTCATCCGACGCTACCTCGAGATTGGCGAACCGCAACGGGGTCTCAATCAGTACAACGAAATGAAACGCGCGCTGCACGACAGCTTCGGCCAGAGCCCGTCGCAAGAGTCGCGGGAGTTGGCAGATAAGGCACGACGCGCATTGTCGGTCGGAGATTCCGATGAGTTGTCGCATCCGATAGCCGATGCACCGAAACCGACACCCGAACGGAGGATCGGATTGCCGATTTTCGCCAACCGGTATTTCGGCCGAGAGCGGGAGATTCTCCAGATCCGGTCGCTTTTGGAGTCGGGGCAGTCTCGCTTGGTGACCATTCTCGGCCCAGCAGGAGTCGGCAAAACTCGTTTGAGTGTTCAGTGTGCCTGGGCGATTTCCGAGTCGCAGCCATGGAATGTTTGGTTTGTTCCGGTGGCAGACAAGCTCAAGGCATCGGAACTCTATGAGGCGATCATCGCCGCGATCGACGCACGACATGGCGGATCGAGCGCGGAGGTCCGTCGGATTTCGGAATTGATCGGAGATCGAAAGACACTGCTGGTCCTCGACAACTTGGAGCAGATCGCCGATGAAGCGGGAGCGTTCCTCGCTCCGCTGCTTGACCAGATTCCAAACATCGTTTGCCTTGTCAGCACCCGACAGCCGATGCTGATTCGCCATGAGCAAGTAGTTGCCATCGAACCTCTGCCGTTGCCAGGGACCGAGGGGGCGGACCTATTAGCCTTGGCGAGCAACCCTACGATCCAGCTCTTTCTCGACCGATGCCAGTCGATTCGACCGGACCTTCAGCTTAACGAACGCAACTCGTCTGCGATCGTCGACCTTTGCACTCGCTTGGACGGACTTCCGCTGGCAATCGAGATCGTTGCCCGACTCTCCAACAGCTTCTCCCCGACACAGATGGTCAAGCATCTTCCAAGTAAAACGACGGGACTGACCAGTCGCGGCAAAGACGTTCCTGCTCGACACAAGAGTCTTCGTGCGGCAATCGATTGGAGTTACGACTCGCTATCGGACGGACTGAAGGAACTCTTCTCAAGAGTGTCCGTGTTTCGAGGTGGATTTACGCTGAATGCGGCGGCAAGGGTCTGCTTAGCAGTGGGTGGGGACCAAACCGAGCTTAATGAAGCGTGTCTGACCGCACTCCAGAGCCTTCAAGAACGGTCGTTGGTCCGCAGCGAACCTTCAGAAGACGCTCGGACTCCTCGATTTACGATGCTCACTGCGTTTCGGGAGTATGCGGAGGAGCGAATGGCGGTCAGGGATCTAAACGAACTTAGGAACCGGCACGCCGAGTTTTTCTTGAGCCAAACGCCACCTGACCGTCCGTTTGCCAACATCGAAGAGCAGACCCTTCAACACCTTGCCATCGAACTCGACTATGAGAACTACACGGCGGCGATCGAGTTCTCGCTTGAGCAAGGAAATCTGGAGCGGTGCGCAAAGCTGCTTGGCATTCTTTCTACCCGTTGGCTCGCACGCGGACCGAAAGCAAACGAGCGAAGCTTGATCAAACAGATCGCCGATCGTCCTGAGACGAATTTGCTGACGGCGAAGCTGAGAGTGCAAGTTCAGCGGATGTTAGGCACGACCTATATCCGCTCAGGCGAGTACCAGGCAGCCTACGATGCAGTGACTCGAGCGGTTCAGATCGCGGAAAAGGAGGGGGACGCCCACCTTCTGGCGACCTGCTTCTCGGGGCTCTCCATCTGTGCGGGATATTTGGGCCGTCTGGAGGAGAGCCTTAGCCTGAACAAGAGGGTGCTTGAACTTATTGGAACCGAGGATCTGGTCCTGTGTGAGCGCTCACATCTTGGGATTGGATCGGTTTACTGGAATCTAGGGCGAATCGAAGAGGCCAGTTCCGCGTTCGAGAAGGCTCGCTCGATTAGCGAAAGGTTGCGCGGCGGCGAACCTGACGCGCTTATCGTTATCAACCAGGCCCGGGTCGCACTCGATACCGGCCGAATCGGAGAGGCGCTTCGCTTGGCATATGAGGCAATTCGGATCAGCAAGCGCTTGCAGGACGACTTCACCCTTGCAGTCGCGCTGACGGTGGTGAGCCGATACCATTGGGTCAACCGTAACTTCGAGGCGGCGACTGCGACGAATCTTGAGGCGCTTGAGAAATGCAAGCAGGGGGATTTCCTGTTTTGGATACTTCAGTGCCTCCGCAATCAAGCTCTCATCTGGACGGCGATGGGTCAATTCGGAAATGCCGCTACCTTGCTTGCGGCGACTGCAGAGTCGGGCTCGACGGGGAGAAAGTTTGATCGGAACGACGACGACGATGCGATTGCAGCTATCCGAGAAGGCTTGTCGTCGAGCGAATTCGAGTCTGCATGGGCGAAGGGACTGGCTATGGATCGGGGACAAGCGATCCAGTTCGTTTCGATCCAAAGCTAGCCGTTTAGCAGGCATTCGTCGTTTGTTGACGGAATGTTGACGCCCGGTCTGTAAGATCCCGCATGTTCAGGGCGGGATGCTTCAAATATGATTAAGAGTCAACTATTCCCGAGAGTTCGCGCGTTTACGCTGATCGAACTTCTCGTCGTTATTGCAATTATCGCCATCTTGGCTGCGATTCTATTTCCTGTCTTCGCTCAGGCGAAAGCAGCCGCTAAGAAGACGGTTTGCCTCTCGCAAACCAAGCAGATTGGCCTCGGCACGATCATGTACGCGGGGGACTATGACGACTTTGCGCCGATTATGGAGCAGGGCGGAGCGCCGCAATTCGTTGCTTCGCCAGACGGACCAGCGCCGACGGTGCTGTTCGTGTTCTGGTTCGGTGGCGTGGGCCTCGATTTGAATAACCCATCGGTCGGGTGGAAGATCGTTCCCGAGCATGGGATGCTCTATCCGTACATGAAGAACCAGGCGATCATGGCGTGCCCATCGGCTACCGCGCCGAAGGACCTCGACGGTGGGCTACAGCATGCTTTCAACCTCGGCTATGGGGTCAACTATAACGTTGTCGGTCCCCCTCAGGACCTGGGGGGCACCGGATCGGCGTCGACGACTCAGATGGCAGCGCCTGCGGAGACGATTCTCCTTTCCGACGCGGCGAGCGCAATCACTGTCCCATCTTTGGGACTGGAGCCTTCGTTTATCCTCACGCCTCCTTCAGCAGGTGGTTCGCCGACGATGTACGCAGTCCATACCCAGAAATGCAACGTTGCCTGGTGCGACGGTCACTCCAAATCGGCAAGCCTCTCCAAGCGGCCGGCGGCATACTATTCGGACACGTCGGTGCAGACGCTTTGTGAGTCCAGCTTTATGGGAGATGTGATGAACCCCCTTTACCCTTATGGTTCGACTTGGCAGGATTACTACTTCAGCATCGCAAAACCAAGCAATTGAAACACCTACTCCTTTTCCTGATAACTTGTGCTGTGGTCGGCTGCTCGAAGCAGTCGGCTACAGTCGCCCCCGATTCGCCTCAAGCGCCTTTGACTCAGAAGTTGCAGGCGATGACGCCAGAGCAGAGAACCGAATACGCTAAGACGCATCTAAACGAACTGGCGGCTTCGGCTGGCGCTACCGGGATTCCACACAAATGACCATGGTTAAGACACCGACTCTTCTGATTGCTGCCCTTGCGCTTTGTACTGGCGCCCAAGCAAATACCTACTTGACGATTGGCGACGTTGCCCCGTCGTTGTCTCACGTTTCTTGGTTGAAAGGTCAGCCGGTATCCGGTTTTGAGAACGGGAAGGTCTATGTAGTGGAGTTCTGGGCTACCTGGTGCGAACCGTGCAAAGAGAACATTCCGAATCTGACTTTGCTTGCGAAGAAGTACGCAGGCAAAGTGTCAATCTCCGGCATCGACATTTGGGAGTCGACGGATCGGCGGGACGCGACCTACCGGGCAAGGGTTGAGTCGTTTGTTGTGAAGCAAGGAGACAAGATGGCGTATACCGTCGGAGTCGACGACCCAAGCGCGGATACGGCCAACAGCTGGATGAAGGCCGCCGGTGAAGGCGGCATCCCGATGTCGTTCGTCATCGGCAAGGACGGGAAAATCGCATGGATGGGGCACGCTCAAGGACTCGACGAAGTCTTGGGTCAAGTCGTGGCGGGAACGTTCAACGTCCAAGCCGCCAAGGATAGGCGAAAGACTGAAGTCGAAGTAATTCGCCCGGTCAAAGAGGCGATGGATGCCAAGCAATTCTCCAAGGCACTTTCCTTGATGGATTCGATCTCGGCGAAGCGACCGGAAATGAAGCGGTTCTACCAATACGATCGTTACACCGCATTCGCACATATCGATCTGCCAAAAACTAAGCAGTTGTCTGCGCAACTGATAAAAGAATCTGGAGGTGAAATCGGACTCTATCAGATGATGAGTTCCGTATACGCCACCCAGAAGGATCTATCGCCCGAGGCGTATCGCTTTGGAATGTCTCTGATTCAAGAGGCTCTCGCAAAAAAGGAACGAGAATATCTATTCTTGAGCATGGCGGCTGCGGTTTCGATGTCGCAGAAGGACAAGGCGGGGGCGATCGCCTACGCGCGCCAAGCGGTCAATGCCGCCCAGAAGGACTCTCACGCACCCGCTCCATTCGTCGAATTCCTGAAGCGAAACCTACAGGAGTTCGAGTCGGCAAAGATTCCTTAGTCCAAGGTTCTACGGCAATTTCTCGATCATCCAAGCGCCTTCCTTGTTGACAGCGACGATGATCGTGGACCTTTCCATTATCGACCGTTTGCGTCGATTGACAAAAATGACGATTTAAATGCCCTGGCGCTTCGCGAGGTTTTGCACTAATTCTCGATCGCTGTGACATGATCACCACACATCGTTGCAACCTGCCTACTGCGAGTCAGGAAACTTCGTAGAGATCAAGACAGTCTCCGTGGATCAACTTCATGCCGCTCCCCTCCAGTTCGAAATCAAAGATATCGTCACTTGTTCGTATTTCATCCAGCGTATCGCTGGTCTGTAGCTTTGGCGCATCCGTTCTAGCTGCGCATACGCTATCCGGCAGTAAGCACTCGGCTTCTCAAAGGAAGCGCACACTCGTTGGCCAAGCCGCAATGGGAGATTGGACGACCGATGCACCTGGGGTTCGGCGAAGGGTCTCTGTATCGGATCTGCCAAAACCGTTCGAAACTCGCTCTTCAGACAACGGCCCGAGCTTGGTCGCACGACCGGAGGGGGCGTGGCCAAAGGTTCCAAACGGATTCAAGGTCGACGAGTTCATTACCGGTCTGGATAATCCTCGGGAAATCGTAACGGCCCCCAACGGCGATCTCTTCATCGCTGAGAGTATGCCGGGGAGAATTCGCGTCCTCCGTGGACGCAATCCAAACGGGAAGCCTGAAATCAATCAGGTATTTGCTAGCCATCTTCGCCTCCCATTCGGCATCGCATTCTATCCGGCAGGTCCTAAGCCGAAGTGGGTCTACATCGCGAACACGGATTCGGTCGTTCGATACCCGTATAGCGATGGCGACCTCCAGGCGTCGGGCGCTCAGGAGACCGTGGTTGCTCAGTTGCCTGGGTACGGCCGGCTTCGCGGCGGCGGACACTGGACCCGAGACATCCGGTTCCGGGCGGACGGAAAGAAGATGTACGTTTCAGTAGGGTCCCTAACGAATGACCACGAAGATCCGAACGCGAAGGACGAACGTCGAGCCGACATTTTGGAGTTCGATCCTGACGGAAAGCACGAGCGCATCTATGCTTACGGGATCCGAAATGCAGTCGGCCTTGCGATTCACCCTACGACCGGCGATTTGTGGTGTTCCGTGAACGAACGCGATGCGCTGGGCGACAATCTCGTTCCCGACTACATCACCCGGGTTAAAGAGGGCGGGTTCTATGGCTGGCCATGGTTCTACATGGGGGGCACGCAAGACCCCCGACACGTTGGCGAGCACCCGGAGCTTCGCGACAAGGTCCTGACCCCAGACGTGTTGGTTGGTTCCCACTACGCATCGCTTTGCATGACGTTCTATACCGGAACCAGTTTCCCGAGGGAGTTCAGGAACGATGGCTTCGCCTCCGAACACGGATCTTGGAATCGCGCGCGCCGGGTTGGTTACAAGGTCGTTCGGGTACCGCTTAAGAACGGCGTACCGACCGGAGAATTCGAAGATTTCATGACCGGATTCGTCACGCCTCAAGGACAAGTATGGGGGAGGCCGGTCGGCGTCTCGGTTGCCAAAGACGGAGCCCTAATGGTTACCGACGACGCTTCCGGTACCGTCTGGCGAATTCAACATGAGAAGTAACTATTGGTTCAGTCGGATATCGCGCAGCCATTGAGCGTGGCTGTCGAGCAGGAGGCGGTTGCGACCGCCTCGGTGCACCGCTGCGCCACTAAGGGCGGGGTCGACCTTGAGTGTCGGCGTTGCCTTTGGGAAGTACGGATCGACGGCCATTTCGACGTCGGCGGTGCTGTTAGGATAGCCAGCCTGTGGGTTCTTTGCCGCCTGAAGGTCGGCGACACTCTGCTCAGGAGTCTTCCCCCAAAGATCGTCGAGGGGAATGGGGTCGACGAACTGATCGAATCGCCAAAGCCAGTACCGGGTGATTGGCGCCCCAGAGCTATTGCCAGTAGCTTGAGCAACTTGTACAACGTCGCTGATTTGTGAACCCTTTACACTTGGACAAGTCCAGATATCCGTGCTCTTTGTATAGGGCTCAAGGACGATTGCAGCCCAGCCGCCGCGTGGGTCGCTTGTGGGCCAAGAGGACCATGGCTTCCATCCACCTGGTAACGATGTCTTCAGATCTCGGCGGTCCGGCAGGCGCTGGTCGTTGTCACCCATATACATCTCGAATGCCAAGCCGACCTGCATCAGGTTACTCAGGCATGTTGCCTTCTTTGCCGATTCCTTTGCCTGCGAAAACACAGGAAACAGGATTGCAGCCAAGATCGCGATGATTGCGATGACCACCAGCAGTTCGATAAGGGTGAATGCGCGATGCATGGGGCTCATTATGAGGCTGCAATCTACTTTCCTACGCTGATAGTGAATGAAGGTTCCCATCCATCGCCGTCCATAGTTTCGGCAAACCTATCTCAGCCGCCCTGTCGATGGAAATTGGGCAGTTCATGCCCACAGGACAAACTCGTAGAATTGCTCGGCGAGCATGCCACGGAATGACACTATTCTCAGGTGTCCCTCAGTTGGAGAATGTCGGCTAATGGTTCGCAGCATTGTTTCTAGATCGTATTGTCCAAATTTCTTGTCGCTTGGCAAATTCGTTCTATGGATGATCCTAATTGCGTTCAATCTTGCGGGTTGTGGTGGGAATAGTCAGCCGGTCGGAGTGTGGGCTGATGCGGGATCCGTGCATGCGACGATCCACTGGCCCCTAACAGCGACGCCGATCATTCCGAACGGAACTGCGGTTGTCCAACTTCAAGTCTGGTCGGGTCTGAATGCGAAGGGCACAGCCGGTGTCGGACAGATGTATGCTGCCCAGACTATAAGAAACGTACCCGGGGGTAGCACGACTGTCCGGCTCATGCACCTACCTGCCAGCGATCTGTGCGTTGTGGGAAAGGCATTTCGAAATGGTGTCGCTTCGACTAGCGGCTTTGATCCTGGGGTTACCCAAGGCAATCCTCTAGCGGTCGGATACAAACACATCCGGGTAACAGAAGGTAGTAATGCAAGTTTCGATATCTCGATGACATCGACCATCGACCATTTCCTGGCAACGATTGCTCCGCTTTACGGCGCGATACCAGAAACCTACATCGCAAAGAGGGGAAATTCAGTAACGATTCCAATCGATATAGGCTGTCCATTGGCGGTTTCGTTCGATCCTCAGGCAGCCGACAACAGCATGGTTTGGCTGGATCCATCGAGTAGTTTGAGCCTATTTGTCAGTTCAGATCTCGACCTAAAAGACCCAACTGCCACAGCAATCGATCCGAATGACATGCGGACGACGGGGCTGCTCAGACCCAAGGACGTCACGTCTGGGCAAAAGATAATTGCCTCGTACCGCGACAACGACAATCAGACCATACAATTTACGTTCAACATTGTCCCAGGGGGGCCTGTTTGGGGCACACCGACCATATTCGAAGCTCCAAGTTCCGTTTCGCTCGACGATTTCTTCGTCCTGAAAGGGCAATCAACGGTTGTTGCACTCGGATGGGACTCGGCGACTTCGTCCTCGGAGTTGTTAGCCATTAATGGCACTGCTCTCGTTCCCGTTGGATCTCCTTCAACTGTTGCCTACGCTGGAACCCAGTCCGGTCGAATTGGTAAGTGGTTTGCCGCAAATTCTTCGGGTGGCGGCGCAAGTTATTCTTTGCCAACCGCTTTTGCGAGCTATACACATACCGGCTTTAGTGCGTTGGCCGAGAGGCCCTCGGTTGTCGAAGATCTTGTGTGGGGAACCGACGACTATGACTGGATTCTTGAGGGTCAAGGCAGCTATTCGATATCCGGTTTGCCATCTTCATACGCAGGCGCCAGTGTAAATACCTATTTGGTCCCTGACCTCGGAGATGGGAGAGCCCCCAGATCGCTGGCGGTCGGGAGGGATTTTTCGGCGGTGACGCCGCTTACGCGCCTGAATTACGCCTATATCTCGACGTTTGATCCTAATGCATTCGTCGATGGACAGAACCTTACGAAAGGCGTCGTTAAGCGCGTGCAACTCAACGGTTTGGTTGCTAAGATCGACGATCAGGTGGACCAAAGGAGACTGACGGCTGTCGTAAAGAATGCGACTGGGATTTCGATGGATACCAGCGGATTCGACGGGTCAGATAACCTCCTTTACGTGATGGATGCTGTTTCAGGCAAGGTCTGGGTAATCAGCTACTTTGGGCATCCGGTCGGTAGCCTCGACTTACCGGATGGCAGAGCCTATCTTCGCTTGAGGGTTGCCTATCGATCGGTGTACGTACTGTACATCGACAATGGCGGAAAGTCCGCCATTGCCGTGTACTCGCGCCTGTGATCGAATGGATCCAGACGGCTCTCGACCCCATCGACTAAACCATGATTGCAGGTTCCTTTGCCGGCCATCTGGATCGAGCTACCGAAACGATCGCCTCGATCGCTCGTTTGACCCCAAGCCGGCTTGTCGGTACAACCAGGTCGTATCCGGTTGGATCGTTCCAATCGACTCCGAGGAACTTGCGATGGAATGCCGCGCGGTCATGATCGTTCTGGCGAATGATCTCTTGGGCATGATGCTCGCTCGCCCACCGTATCTCCATGACGCGCTTTATTCGGAACGGCATTTCGGCAATGAGCCGCACATGCAATCGATCGAAGTGGTCGAGGATAAACCCAGCGCCCCTCCCGACCAAGACGACGTTTCCGTCGGAAGCATATTCTGTCAGGATTCGTTTGAGGGTGTCGAAATACTGGTCAGCTTCCCTTGGATGCGTCCACGATTCGATAAGCCCAGGGGCGTTCTCATCAAAGTTCGCGACTTTCGGGAGTGTCGCGCCGGTCTCTGCGACCTCACGGTCGAGAATCTGGTGATCGATACATTTCCAGCCGAGCGCCTGAGCGACGGCCGGAGCAATCGTTGTTTCGCCGGCGCCGATTTGCCGGCTGATGCAGATGATTCCCATCTCGCCTCCTAGCTGGTTGATTCAGCTTTGGAATATACGTATCTTTCTACGTTTACGTCCCAGGTCACGACTAGCCCTTCGCCGACCATTTCATCGAGTATTTGAACGAAAGCGTCGATTCGTTCAGGACGATCGAAGATTTGAATGACTACGGGCAGGTCTTCCGACAAGCGCAGAATCGCCGTCGTATGGATCCGGCTATTTGCCCCGAACCCCATGATCCCTCGCGTTACAGTAGCGCCGGCAAGCCCAAACTCACGTGCTTTCTCGACGATTTCGGCATACAGCGGCTTGCCGTGCCAATGATCCGATTCACCGATATAGACGGTAAGAGCCTTTGCCTTTCCTTCGATCTTCATGCTCTGCCTCCGAGGAGGAGTCGCGACGCCACGAGTCCGAGCCAAGCTCCGAAGACCGTGAGCAATGCCGTACCTTCAATGTACAACAACGCGGCGATATATTGGCGGTTTCCGAGAAGACCGATCGACTCGTACGCGAAACTGGAGTAGGTGGTGTACCCACCCAGGATCCCGATTGCGCAGAACAACCTCCAGTTAGGGTTCCAATTCAAGCCAGTCATAAGACCCATAAACAGTCCGATCACAACCGAGCCGGTGACGTTGATAAATAGGGTCTGCCAAGGAAATGTCGTGTCGGCGAGACGAGAGGAGATAAAACCGCCGAGCCAATATCGAATATTGGCGCCGATGAACCCGCCGGTTCCTACCATAAGCGTTTTTGCTACCGTATCCATAGGTGTCGCTTCCAGTAGGAGTCATCAGCCCAGCGCGGGCGGTTATTAGGGCGAACTCCATGCCCGTCTAGATTATAGACGTGCGCCCTGTCGAATCTCCGATAGACGAGCGGCTACATCGGCGCTAAATGCTTCTAGGAGTCCTAACTCGCTGCTATCGAAAGAGTCCGGTTCAACGGCGTAGACAGCGAGAACGGCGAGGACGCTTGCTCCAATCAGAAGGGGCAGCGCTGCCGCAGATTGGAATCCATTTTTGGTTGCTTCCGCACGCCAGGGCAGGACCTTGGGGTCGGCAAGGACGTCGCGCGTCACTTGGGTCTTTCCGAGCCGCAGCGCCATTCCGACCGGCCCACGGCCAAGCGGGTTCTCACCCCAACTCACCGCAATATGGTCGAGGTATCCGAGCGAGTCGCCATACGAAGCGACTGCTTCGACAGTTTGCTCTCGGTCGGTTTGAGCGACCCCAATCCATGCCATTACGAAGCCCCCCTCGTCAACCAGAATTCTACAGGCGGATTCCAACAGCTCAGACTCGGTATTTGCTGTAGCAAGTCTTGGAATCTGACCAATCACTCGGCTCGCTCGATCTGAGCACCATTGCGATTGTTGGGCTCGATGCAGAGAAGTCGAATACTTGGCTGCGACCTTTCGAATGTCCTTTCCCTCAATAAGAGCCAAGCTCTCGATATCGGAAGATAGATCCGCAATCTCTGGGCGAAACTGCTCAAGTGCCGCACGAACAAATGCTTCTGTGAGATTTGGAATAGCTTTAGTCCCACAGAAGCGCCTGATCCGAATCCAATAACCTCGCAAGGTCCTCGCCGTGATGCGGAGGTTGGCGGCAATCTCGGCGTCGGTTAACCCGGACGAAGCAAGACCGAGAATCTGCTTTTCGCGCCCCGAAAGTCCTTCGATCAGGCTATTTAAGCTTTCCCAGTTGAGGTCGTTTTCGTCAGCTTTGCCAGTCGTCGACATTCTCCGAGCCAAGAAGAATTTTAAGAGTACATCAATGGTGGAGCAATTTGACTCATAACAGGATTGGATTCCATTCGTAATCCTCGTTAGCCTTGAGAACATTGAATAAACAAGCCGTTCTAATAGTTACATGCGGTTCCTGCCTAGTAGATCGATAGAGGCTAGCTGATGCACTTTGATGGCTCTAGAGCGGGTCGGCCCACTGGGGTGCTTGCGCGCGGTAAGAGTGCATGGAACCGCCTGTCGATCCAAGCGCAACTGTCATGGATGGCAGGTATTTCACTGCTGTCCATTTTGATCGCTTCTGTCGGTCTTGAAACGTGGCTACTCATTTCTGACGCCCCGGACGTTCGGGCATCTGATCGCATCGCATGGTCTGGGGTTCTTACCTTAGGAAGTTGCCTTCTCTTGGCGGGCATTGCGACCCTGAATATCCGTCGGTTTGCTGGGCGAATGGTGAGCGAAGTCGTTCTCCCGCTTGATCGCATAACTGAGTCTCTTGTCGGAGTCACTAACTTCGTCGACCCTGGACGTCGCACTGCCGCACAAATTGGGAATCAAGTCGAAGGTGTCGAGAGTGCCATCAAGAAACTGCATGAGTGCATCAGCCAGCAGGAGCAATCGCTC
>Ga0364866_10628_pt1 | contig 19521 bp, 18 predicted proteins | sample ExccelAu500001D3_3_FD_206913 | JGI IMG/M metagenome (GOLD analysis project Ga0364866, IMG submission 206913) | Enriched cells from Trout Bog Lake Hypolimnion, Wisconsin, USA - BchlTB.Aug13.5000.01.D3 | ecosystem: Environmental > Aquatic > Freshwater > Lake > Hypolimnion/Profundal zone | place... | reverse complement strand
ATAATCGATCTCCTCATCAGACAGATCCTTGAAATAGACATCTGTAGTTGCTGAAAAGGTGACTTGTTTCTCCCTGGAAGTCAGGCAAACTCCGGTGATCACCACATGTTTTTTTCCCGATAATTGTCTCAGCATTTCAATGGCATGCTCATAATCATTTGGTTTGCCCAGCACGGTCCCTTCAACCAAGACGATGGTATCGGCCGTAATGACCAGGGCATCATGGCTCAGCTCCTCAGCAAAAGGTTCGGCTTTCAGTTTTGCGAGGTAGACAGGAATCTCTGCCATGGGTAATCCCTCAGGGAAAACCTCATCAACATCATGGATAACCACCTCAAAAGGAATATCCAATCCTTCTAGCAGCTGTCTGCGCCGTGGCGATTTCGAGGCAAGTATTATTTTATAGTCTGTAAACATTAAAACAATTCCCAGTTCATCGTTTCACAATCGATCCACTTTCCCTGGGCCCGGAGCACCTGTTCAAGCACATCCCGAACGCATCCGTGACCGCCGTCCTTATCTGAAATATAGTGGGAGATTGCTTTAATTTCATGTGCTGCGTCTCTTGGGCATACCGGAACCCCAACCGCCATCATGACCGGATAGTCGGGAAGGTCGTCACCCATATACATCACCTTATCTGCTTCGAGATTATTCTTTTCCAGAAAATCGATTAAGCAGGGCAGTTTTTTTAAAGATCCTGTGTATAAGTCTTTAATGCCTACTTTTTCACATCGGTTTATAACGTCAATTGTTTTCCCTCCTGTTATTACGCAAACCGGATAGCCGATTCTGATCGCATACATTAATGCGAAACCATCCTTCAGGTTTGAAGTCCTTACCGTATCTCCTTCGGGAGAGAGTACCTGGGTCGCTGTTGATATAACGCCATCTATATCAAATACAAATGCTTTAACTTTTGTCAATTCTTCTTTAAAAAACGCCATTCTTATATTTTATGTGTTTGAATTATTCGTTGACTGATCTGTGCATAAAGATCTTTCAGATCAGGATGACGGGCCAGCATTCCGAGGTGCTTCTCCATGGTCGCTCTGTCATTTCTGATTGCCGGACCTGATTGGGCCGTTTCGGGAGCTTGTTCCAACGCCTTTTGGGCAGTTTCCAGGATCAGCGGTTTGAGGAGCTCAAAATCAATCCCTTTTTCCTGCAATAACTCTTTCCCGACTGCATAAAAATGATTTACAAAATTGCAGGCAAAAACGGCTGCAAGGTGGATCTGTTGTCTTTGGAGTGAATCGAGATGCCTGATATTTCGGGATAAGGATAATGCGAGTTGGTTCAGAACTTCAAGATTTTGAGGGGTATTGGCTTCAATACAAAATGGAACCTGATTGAAATCAACTTTTTTGTCCCTGCTAAAGGTTTGGAAAGGATAAAACACCCCAAAATTCTCACAATAGGGGGCCAGAATATCCATTGGGGTACTACCTGAGGTATGAACAACTAAAATCTTGCCCCAATGTTTTCTGGCTAGTAGATTTGAAATCTCCTGATCATTAATGGCAATTATGTAAATACCAGTATCAGAAGTTATTGAGTCTGTATCTGTCGTAAATGAACAGTTGAGTTTCAGGGCCAGTTCTGTGGCGCTGTCCGACGTATGCGACCAAACCTGCACAATCTGGTGCCCCTTTTCTGAAAGAGCCATTCCAAGTTGAGTAGCAAGGTTTCCCGCTCCAATCAAACATATCCTCATAAGCTGTATATTTTTTTTGCAAAATTATCTTTTAATGGATACAAAATCGAAACATCTGACGATCGTCATTCAAAGAATTGAAAAATAACTTTAAATTTGCTGCCCAAATTACTACTTTATTAATATTCCTAAATTAATTACTTTAATTATGACCAAGTACGTTTATACATTCGGAAATGGACAGGCTGAAGGCGGAGCAGGGATGAAGAATCTCCTCGGAGGTAAAGGTGCCAACCTCGCAGAGATGAATCTGATTGGTGTTCCCGTTCCTCCGGGATTCACAATTACCACCGAGGTTTGTACTGTTTTTGTTGAGAAGGGGAGAGACGCGGCCTTCGAGATGATCAAAAAGGAAGTGCAGGATGCTGTGGCTGATGTAGAGAAACTTACCAACACCAAATTCGGCTCCAAAGAAAATCCTTGTTTAATGTCTGTCCGTTCAGGAGCAAGGGCTTCCATGCCTGGAATGATGGATACAATCCTCAATCTTGGGTTAAACGACCTGGCTGTTGAGGGGATTGCCAAAAAATCGGGGAATGAGCGTTTTGCATGGGATTCTTACCGCCGGTTTGTCCAAATGTATGGAGATGTTGTATTGGGCTTAAAACCACATAGTAAAGAAGATATTGATCCTTTTGAAGAGATCATTGAAGGACTAAAAGAGGAGCGCGGGATCAAACAGGATACCGAGTTTAATGTAGCCGATCTTAAATCGCTTGTTACCCGTTTCAAACAGGCTGTTTTAGCGAAAACCGGTAACGAATTTCCTTCTGATCCATGGGAACAATTATGGGGTTCAGTGGGAGCTGTTTTTGAGAGCTGGATGAATGACCGGGCGATCTACTACCGGAAACTTCATGGCATCCCTGTTGAATGGGGAACAGCGGTCAATGTTCAGGCCATGGTCTTTGGAAACATGGGGAATAACTCCGCAACCGGTGTTGCCTTTACACGTGACGCCTCCACCGGGGAAGATATTTTCAACGGTGAGTACCTGATTAATGCCCAGGGCGAAGATGTTGTAGCCGGTATTCGTACACCTCAGGAAATTACACTCGAAGGTTCACACCGCTGGGCTGCATTGCAGAATGTCAGCGAAGAGGAACGTGCTTCAAAATATCCTTCACTCGAAGAATCGATGCCTGTTGCCTATGCCGAATTAATGGTGATTCAGCAGAAGCTCGAAGATCATTACCGCGATATGCAGGATATCGAGTTTACGATTCAGGATGGAAAGCTTTGGCTGCTCCAGACCCGCAATGGGAAACGTACAGGTGCTGCGATGGTGAAGATGGCAGTTGATATGCTGGCATCCGGCTTTATCGATGAAAAAACAGCGTTGATGCGTGTTGAACCAAATAAACTGGATGAATTGCTCCACCCGGTATTTGAAACAGAAGCGTTATTGTCTACCAAGGTTATTGCCAAAGGGCTACCTGCCTCTCCGGGTGCTGCTACCGGTCAGATCGTTTTCTTTGCGGATGAAGCGGGGAAATTCGAAAATTCTATCCTTGTCCGTATTGAAACATCTCCTGAAGATCTCGAAGGGATGGTAATTGCCCGGGGAATCCTCACTGCCCGTGGAGGTATGACCTCACACGCTGCTGTTGTTGCCCGCGGAATGGGTAAATGTTGTGTTTCGGGTGCCGGGTCCATGCAGATCGACTACAAAACCAGAACCTGTAAAGCAAGTGGAACTATCTACAAAGAGGGTGACTGGATTTCATTAAATGGCTCAACAGGTGAAGTTTATGAAGGGAAGGTTAAAACTCAGGAAGCCGCATTAAGCAGTGATTTTGCTAAATTGATGGAGCTTTCCGATAAATATACCCGCATGAAGGTCCGTACCAATGCCGATACCCCAAAAGACGCCGCAATTGCCCGTCAGTTTGGTGCAAAAGGGATTGGACTTTGCCGTACTGAACATATGTTCTTTGAAGGTGAACGTATCAAGGCTATGCGCGAAATGATTCTTTCGTCTGACGAAAAGGGACGTAAACTGGCTTTGGCTAAATTATTGCCTTATCAACGTTCCGATTTCGAAGGAATTTTTGAGGCAATGGCAGGATATGGAGTGACTGTTCGTCTGCTCGATCCACCATTACACGAATTTGTGCCTCACCAGCAAGCTACCCAAAAAGAACTCGCCGATGAGATGGGAATCTCTATCGATCAGATTCGCATTAAAGTGGCTGAACTGGAAGAGTTCAATCCGATGTTAGGTCACCGCGGTTGCCGCCTTGGGATCACCTATCCTGAAATAACCGAGATGCAGGCACGTGCCATCATTGAGGCTGCCATGAACCTGAAGGCAAAGGGTGTTGATGCCCGTCCTGAAATCATGGTACCTTTGATCGGTACGGTTGCTGAATTTAAAAACCAGGCTGACATTATCAATTCTACCGCAGAAAAGGTATTTGCCGAGCGTGGTGACAGGATCGAGTATCTTGTCGGAACCATGATTGAAGTTCCCCGTGCAGCGCTGACTGCTGAAGGAATTGCCAAAGAGGCTCAATTCTTCTCTTTCGGAACCAATGACCTTACTCAGATGACTATGGGCTTCTCGCGCGATGACGCCGGTAAATTCTTACCTGCATATCTCGACAAGGGAATTCTGAAACAGGATCCTTTCCAGGTTTTGGATCGTCATGGTGTTGGCCAGTTGATCGAGATGGCAGTTGCCAAAGGACGTTCAACCCGTCCTGATATTAAACTGGGTATTTGCGGCGAACATGGCGGCGAACCAAGCTCAGTTGAATTTTGCGATGGAGCAGGTCTTGACTATGTAAGTTGTTCCCCATTCAGGGTGCCGATTGCCCGTTTGGCTGCTGCCCAGGCAAATCTGAATAAAAAATAAGTTCATTTAAGCGGTCAAGAAAAAAATAAGTGCTCAGGGGCGATTTATTTTATGATAATTTGAATATGCAGGGACAAGGCATCGCCTTGCCCCTGCATATAATTGATATTGAAAGGGTTTATTCCAAAAGATTGGGGATGGCTTGTCCCTTTTGACATAATTTTATCCATTTCCCGTTTTTATTTGATTGTCGCTTTGGGATTAATAGCACGGATACCAGAAAGCAATAACAAAATATTCGCAACCTGGATAATTAAAATTGGATAAATCCAATTTTTAGTTTGATCATAAGTAAAACCCATCAAAACTGGCCCTGTTGCCGCAAGTAAATACCCGAAAGACTGTGACATCCCTGATAGTTTGGCAACCTTTAGCGGATCAGAAGATTTTTCACTGATTATCATGTAGGCTAAACTAATACTTCCACCCGTAGATAAACTAAATATAGCGATAGAAAGTACAAGTAATCCCGTTTGATGAAAAAGGATCAACCCCAAAAATCCGATTAGGTTCATAACAGCAATAATGGCAATGCTAATCCACTTTCTCTTTAGTTTTGATGCCAATATCGGCAAAAAAAACGTAAATGGCAGTCCCACTATCTGAACAAGCAATAACATAAACCCAGCCATCTGTATACTCATACCCTTATTTAGGAGAATAGTTGGCAACCAGGCAATGACACAATAAAAAATGAGTGATTGAAAACCCATGAAAAGGGTAACATGCCAAGCAACTGCTGATTTCCAAATAGATTTGTCCTGCATCTTGTCCTGTTTGACAACCTCAATACTCTCTTTGCGCTTCAATTGAGGAATCCATACTATCAAAGCAAGAATTGGTAATATTCCCCAAATTAGTAATGTTTTTCTCCATCCAAGACCTGCCCCAACTGCCAAAGGGACACTTAACCCTGAAGCCAGTCCAGCCACAGCGGCCATTGATGTGGAATATATGCTGGTCAGAAATCCTACTTTGCCCGGGAAATCAGATTTAATAATACTCGGTATTAGCACATTAATAACAGTAATCCCAATACCAATAATCAATGTTCCCAAATACAGAATGTAAACATTTTCCGTATATCGGATAAACATTCCCATTACGATTAAGATCAATGCTACAAATAACATTTTTCTATTTCCCCACCAGGAAGTCATAGCGGAAACAAAAGAAGAAAACAACGCAAAAGCCAATAATGGGATCGTAGTTATAATCCCCGTTGCCAAATTGTTAATTCTCAAATCCTGTTGAATCAAGTGGATTATTGGCCCTGCTGAAGTAATAGCAGGCCGCATGTTAAACGAAAGAAAAATAATCCCAGTAAATAGAACAATACGATCTTTCACTGTTTGTTTCATTGTGATTTTTTATATGTTTATAAGATAATTGAATGGGGATTTATATTGAAATGATTCATTACAGGAGAAAAATACTAAGGACAAATGGCGATTTTGGTCAGGGAAGAATAGTATTTGTTAGTTGTTCATTTTTTTGCAGCTCAACCTGTCCATTCTTTCGAACGCCATTCCAACGTTTGAAGCGCACACACTCAATGTCGAAAATATCCAGCATTTTCCCAACCAACTGATTTGTTGCATCATTGATTGTTACAGGTAGGTTGTAATAACTAATCATAGGCGGCATAATGATTGCACCCATTTGCGATAACTCGTACATATTCCGTAAATGAATTGTACTCAATGGTGTTTCGCGTGTAACTAAAAGCAGTTTTCTTCGCTCTTTCAAGGTTACATCGGCAGCCCGGTGGATCAGATTGCCGCTGTATCCATTGTTGACAGCAGCCAATGTTTTCATGGAACAAGGCACAATGATCATTCCATCGGTTTTAAACGTTCCACTGGATATTCTTGCGCCCAAATCATTTATATTATGTACAAAATCAGCCATTCCTTCCACTTCAGCAACAGCTAATTTTGTTTCTTGTTCGATAGTTATTCTGGCGCTTTCAGAAATTACCAAATGAGTTTCAATTTGGGCATTATCAGTTAATGCCTGCAATAAGGAGATTGCCAACGGGGCTCCACTCGCTCCACTTATCCCTATTACTAATATGGTTTTATCTTTCATACGTAAATATTTGTTTTTTAAAGGCCAGATGGAATAGCCATGTTAATATTTTCATTCCGGTTGGTGATTTCTCGACCATGGCTGTTTCATGGTTACATTTATTCAAAATCGGTCAGAAACATAAAATTTCATTCATAGACTAATAGAACAAACCGGATAAAAAAAAGCCATATATCATTCAAGTTTTTTGCTTCCCCCCAAACAGAGGGACTTGAATGATATACGAGCTTTTCCGTTAGATAAACTTTAACCTTTATCAGAACTATTTATGCAATAACTGCTTATCTAAGAATTTAAAAACCAGGTCAATATTTGCTGGTTCTTCAAATTGGGGTCCCCCGTGTTTTGCACCTTCCAACAGTTTTATTGAAACTTTTTCTTGTCCTAACACATTTACCAGTTTTGCGTAAAACTCTTTTGATTGCTGAGTTGGCACAGTTCCATCTTTAGTCCCGTGCTCTATAAAGAATGGAGGGTCATCAGGTGTAATATACGTTTCCGGGTTTGCAGCCTTTACAATATCTGGTATTTCAGAGATTTTTTTGCCCAGCACTTTACTTTCAGGAGAATCTGCATCACTATGGTTTGGTGTGCCATTTCCTGTTTCACGGAACTGCTCATCCATTTTCAAGAAATTTGTTGGCCCAAACCAGTCAACTACCGCTTGTACCCGACTTGAATAGGCTGCATTGCCAAGTGATAAATCTTCAAGTTCTTTAACATCACCACTTGTTCCGGCCAGGGAAGATAAATTTCCACCAGCAGAGCCACCCCAGATAGCAATTTTATCAGGATCAAAATGATATTTTTCAGCATTTGCCCTAATCCAGCGAATGGCTGCTTTAACATCATTTATATTGGCTGGAAATTTTGCTTCACCACTCATCCGATAATTAACGCTTACTACAGCATAACCTCTTTTAACACCTTCCAACATCGGTTTAACCTGTCCATCACGCTTATCCCCAAACATGAATGCCCCACCATGAACAGAGACTATTACAGGCACTTTATCAGTGGCTCCTTCAGGTAGATAAACATCGAGTTTCTGGGCAGGCGAAAGTTTCGCATAAGAAATATTTAAATGCTTGTTTTTAATATAAGATACATCTGTCGATGGCGGTTTAAAACCCTTAGGCATACCACCCGGAGGAGGCCCCATAGGGTGATCTCCAGGCCCACCAAAGTCCTGAGCATGCAAAACAGAGCAATTTAAAATTACTAATCCTAATAGGATTTTAAAAAAATCACGTTTCATATTCATTTTTTAAGGATAAATTAAAAGATTTATAAAAAATCTGGAAGAAATTTTTTTGGATCAACTTCCATAAATTCAGAACGTTTAAATTTTTGCTTTAAGTTATACGGAACTGTACAGTCAAAAACAGTTTTACAACTTATTCCATTGTAGCTGTTCTTCGGATTATATTCCGGCGATTGTGAGGGGTCGAGCGGGTGACACCGAACCCCGGGAATAAAAACTGTATCTAAGTCTCCCTGAAAACGAGTATTCATGGCCCATAAAACATCATTCATATCAAAAGGATCGACATCTTCATCTACCAAAATAATGTGTTTTAGTTCCGGAAAAGCAGTGAAAGCAATTATAGCTGCCTGTCTCTGTCTTCCTTCATCGCTCGGTTCACTTTTTTTGAACTGAATGATGGCCATATACTTTCCTCCGCCCGAGGAAGTCATATATACATTTTGCAGTCGACCCGGTATGGAGCGCTCAACCATATCAATAATGCTTGCTTCAGTCGGGATTCCCGTCATGCTGACATGCTCCTCGCTGGGACCAATACAGGTTTGCATAATTGGATTTTTACGGTGCGTAACAGCTTTTACTTTAATAACCGGGCAATCCGGACAAGCTTCACCGGTATAGCCGGGAAACTCGGGCATGGAAAAGCCAGTCAGCGAATTCTTGTCTTCTCTTACTGTCAGACCTGGCAGTATCTCTCCTTCAATCACATATTCGGCATTGGCAATAGCCTTTTCGTTTATACTTACACATTGGACCAATTCAACCGCCCTGTTTCGTAGGGCTCCGGCAATTGACAGCTCATTAAACCCTAAGGGGGTAGTTGGGGGTTCAAAGCAAGTTGCAATTTCGATGGCCGGATCAACGCCTATGCTAATAGAAATGGGCAACGGAATACCTAGTTCGTTGGCTCTTTTAGCCATTGCCCCAATGTGCCGAATCCCAGGCGTAAAAAAAACAGATAACTCATCTTTACCCTGTATACAAAGCCGGTGAATAGTAATATCAGATTCCCCGGTATCGGGATGTGACGCATAGCACATTCCCAACGTTATATACGGGCCTGCATCCATCGGTGTGTTGGTCGGAGCGGGAACCAGCTTATACAAATCAAAACCTTTGTCCGTTGCCAAATGTACGACCTCCTGGCATTGCGCTTTTTCTCTGGGCACTTCAATCGGTTGAATTGGTTTATTAACTGATTCCCTGAGTGCAAAGCCAAGCTTTTCAGGCCGAATGCCCAGCAACTTTCCTACCCGTTGGCGGCTCGACAGAAGACCGATAAGGATTTCAGCATCAGGATGTCCTTTGATATTCTTGAAAAGTAAAGCCGGACCTGTTTTTGTGGGCCTCATTACTGTACCTCCAGCACCAACATATCGGTAAACACCAGCAAGTTCTGCATGTGGATCAACTTCAATTTCAGTCTCTAGGAGTTCATTGGGTTGAGTCCTTAAAAATCTTAGAGATGAACGTAAATCGTTAGTATACATGTAAATAGCTTTCTGATATGTGATTTTATGTGCTTAACTTTTGCACTAATTTAATTCGTTAAACGCTCCTGGAAGACAAATCCTTCAAAGAACTCAGGCATTAGTTAGAACTTAATTTGTGCTGTGAAATTGAACGTTAATGGTCGAAGATAATTACCCGTCATCGGAATTCCACCACTGGTAGCGGCCAATGCGTTGACTTGCGATTTTGTCATAAATTCTGAACCTCCTACACTTCCATTTAATCCAAGTTGATTGAAGATGTTTTCCACGTTACAACCTAAACTTAAAACCTTATTTAAATGCCAGTCAACACCTCCGAATGTTTCCCAATGAGGTTGAAAAATAATAGAGTTCATAATACTTCCATTGGTTTCACTATAATAACGGAAAGATGCCCAAATACGCATTTTTGCTTTATCTATCCTGTAACTTGGATCCAATTCTAAGGTCCAGTTGGGAACGCCTACTACTGTATTCCCACTATAAGAAAATACTTTGGTATTTCCTGCTCCTAAAGGATTATTTGCAGAGCCGCCAAATGTATTGTCATTTAACGTAACATTAAAATTTTCATATTTAGGGCTCATATATTGAACTAAAGCATGCAAATCCATTCCTTTTATCCCCGGATGCAACAACATGTCCACCGTGCCGCCTAAAGTTCTGATCCCGTATTGTTCCAATATATTTGCTGAAGCGCCATTGTAAGAAGTACTTACGCTTTGCAGTATTTGAGGTTTATTAATAGCGGTAACTACAGCAACAAGTTCCACAATAGGACTATTATAGAATACGCCAATACGGCCAAAGTCCACTTGTTGAGGTTTTACTTGTTTCGCGGTTGGTTGCTGCGAAGCGCTCGCCCCAAATACACTCATATTACTTCCTGTTGAGGCATAAGAAAACTCCCCTAACAGACCGAAGTTTTTAGTTAAATTGTAATTCACATGAAAAGCTAATGCAGGTAATGTATATTGGTGATTGAAGGGCTTTAGGGTTGCAGATACATGATTACCCTGCATATCTATAGCTGATTGACCTAAATAAGATCCCGGATCCAAATTATAGGGGAGACAATTTCCTCCAATATTTACATAATCTAAACGAATACCTCCGTCAATTTTCAAATTGGGAAGCGCCTGCCATGTATCTTGAATATAGGCGGCTACTCTGTTTTCATGCCCCTTGAAATAACTGCCAGCCACATTATACAAATAAAATGCATTGTACGCCATCGGATTGATATTTGTTACATCTACAGGACTTCCTCCTGAGGCCATTTGGGTATATAACAGTTTCTGATTCTGATCAATTGATGTGTTATAAAAGGAAGAACTAATTTCATGCTCTTCATTATGGAAAATATTTTCAATTCCGATCAACCATTTGTTTTTATTCTGTTCTTTACTTAATTCAGCTCTCAACATAACATCATTAATGGAAGCGTGTTGCAAAATGCTTAACCACTGTTCATTATATCTTCCGGTATAAGGAGTACCAGTATTATCTGAATAATATTTGGTCATACTTGGTGCATTATTAAGATCAGAAGTTTGTGTGCAAATTTGCAATGGTACGCTGGCGCTTGGCACATAATTATCACGCCCACTTACTTTTAGTTTCAAATCATTTTTAAAATTATAATGAAGTAACAGCTGTATATTATGTGAATAATTTTCTGCAACATTTTGCATGGTCGTATTTACAACCTCACCAGTTTTAACGTCTTTGTAGCTTAAAGTTCCCAATGGATTCCCGAAAAATCCGTTACCCCACGACATATTATCAATATGTGATAAACCCTTTCCACTTCCGTTATAAAGGAAAGGTGATATAGATGTTACAGGGAATAGATCATCTGTATAGGCATACCGATAGGTTAATGAAACATCCCCTTTATTGTGGGCAAATAGTTTAGTCAAACTGGCACGGTACATTTGTAAGCGATTATTCATACTATTATACGGAATTTTAAAATACCCAGGATCAAAATTTTGATAAGTACTGATGGCATAATACCAGCCTTTACCGATTGGGGATGACAGTGAAAAATCAAATTGCTGTTTGCCATAAGCATTTGAGCGGTAGTTCAATATTCCCGAAAAATCTTTAGGTGCACATGGAGGACCTGGATTGGCAGGATCAAAAGCCGGTGTAATCCCATTTTGTAAAAAAGAATTAGTGCCATATCCTACACGGCCATAAGCAAGTAATGTTTCCGTTAAACTCATAAGGTAAACATTCGCATAGGCCCCATCTCCTGGTCGCCAAACTGATTGTGGCCCCTGTGGCATATTAGCATAAACTACCGGAATGTCATTCTCTGCAACCAAAAAATCGCCAGGGTCGGTAACAGGCAGACCTATCATGATTTGACGAGGCGCCTGGAATGTACTTGCATTGAGTAATTCATGCCTGTTGGCTTCCTCATTCATTTTCCCCTTAATTTTCGCAGAGTCTTTGGGGTTGATCACTGTTTTCATATTCTGCACAAATTGGTCAGAACTTTTAATATCCTGGGCATTCAATGTAAAGATTGCCCCAAATAATAGACAAATTAGAACTAATTTTTTAGACATAATGTTAAAATTTAAATTTTTGTTGTTTTTAGTTATTCTGATTTTTTTACCGTATTTAAAGTGAAGTCATTCGTAAATTCAATCATATATCATCTCTATTCTTTCAAAACTTTGTCAAGAAAATTAAATGCTTTTGTAAAATTTTCAGGAGTAAAGAAGGAGGGATCTGCATGAATTGAACCTTGAAGTATTTCAAAACTGACTTTATTGGCACCAATTTGTGCTTTCAACGCATTAGCCAGATCGATGGACTGCACAGTCGGAATATTTTGGTCGATATTACCATGTTCGATGAAAAAATAGGGGGCCGTTTTAGTATCCATAGTCCCGATATAGGTTTTGGGATTTGCTTTCTCCGTAAACATTACATCTTTTTTTACATTTTGACCTATATAAAGGCTTTCAGGAGAAGTATCGCTCAAAACAGAACCAAAAGGGGTATGAATTCCAGAAGACTGAAACTGCTCATCAAACTTTGTAAAGTCACAGGGGCCAAACCAGTCTACTACCGCTTGTACAGCTGAACTGAATTCTAAATTTTCTGTAACATCGCCATTCAAATTTTTTACATTACCTGTTGTTCCCAACATGGCTGCCAAATTACCGCCGGCACTATTGCCCCATGCTACAATTTTATCGGCATTAAAATTGTACTTTTGGGCATTTGCCTTTACAAATCGGACCGCGGCTTTCACATCATTAACGGCCCTTGGAAAACGGGCTTCCCCCGACATTCTGTAATTGACACTCACTACAGCATATCCATGACCAACACCTGCATTAATAATTGCAATGTCATAAGGAGTCCTGGAATCTCCCATCATAAAAGCACCGCCATGTATGTCTATAATTACCGGGAACGGCCCCTGACCGTCATTGGGCAGGTAAATATCTGCTTTTTGAGTTTTGGATAGTGTACTATAAGGAACTTCCAGATATTTAGTCCTAATGTGCGAAGTTGTAGCAGGGCCAGCCAACACCGGTATCTCATTTTTGGGAAGTTTATGACCTTTAGGTGGCACTAAGGAAAAAATGCCAGAACCAAGGGATGTTACGGGTTCTAATTGTGGAATGATATTCCTTTGCTGGCCTTTTGAAACAAAAGAAAATATCAAAATAGCTATCATTATAATTACTATGTTTTTTTTCATATCAACCAATAAATTATATATGATTACTTGCTCACTCCTAATTACTTTAGATTTAAGACTGCATCTAAGAATTTAAATGCTTTTGTAAAATTCTCAGGAGTAAAGAATGCGGGGTCTCCATGTCTGGCACCGTTAAGTATTTCAATACTGACTTTGTCCGCACCAATTTGTGCCTTTAAGGTATTGGCCAGATTTTTAGACTGTACCGTAGGGATATTCTGATCGGCGCTACCATGTTCAATAAAAAAATAAGGAGCTGTTTTAGTATCCATTTTACCGATATATGTTTCAGGATTGGCCTTCCCGGCAAACGCCGGAACGTCATTAACACTTTTTCCTATATATAAACTTTCGGGCGAATCAGGACTAAATACAGAGCCAAAAGGAGTATGGATACCGGATGCTTTGAACTGGTCATCGTATTTTAAAAAATCGCAAGGGCCAAACCAATCGATCACGGCTTGTACAGATGAACTATACGCTAAATTTTCAGTATTGTCTCCATTCAGATTATCCACATTACCAGTTGTTCCTAACATTGCAGCAAGATTGCCACCAGCACTTCCGCCCCAGGCAACAATTTTATTAGGATTGAAATTATACTTTGCAGCATTTGCCCTTACGAAGCGAACGGCAGCTTTTGCATCGTTAACAGCCCTCGGAAAACGAGCTTCTCCTGACAGTCTGTAATTGATACTGACAACAGCATAACCATGATTGACACAAGAATTTATAATATCTCCTTCAAAATGTGTCCTTGAATTGCCTACCATAAATGCACCGCCATGTATATCAATAACTACTGGGAATGGCCCTTTACCTTCATTGGGCAGATAAATATCCAATGTTTGTGTTTTAGACACTGAACCATAAGAAATACCAAGATATTGCGTATTAATGGATGAAGTATTCGCTGTGTCCGGTCCCATGGCAGGCATCTTATCCATGGCAGGCATCTGGTCTTTGGGAGGCATGTGGCCTTTGGGGGGAGCCATAGAAAAAATTCCTGAACCCTGTGAAACAATAGGTTCTAATTGAGGAACCGCAATGGTTGTTTGTGCATTGATTGCACATGAAATAGAAAGAAATAGTATTGATAAAATAGCGATGCCTGGCATCTTATTAATCAATAAGTTATATAGTTTTCGAGAGATGAATTCTGTGTTCTCAGCTGGTACTTGAATAATCTTGTAATCAACATTATTCCGTATGCCATATCCATTAAGCGCCATTAATAATTTCCCGTTCTTTTTCATGATTTTATTAGTATTTGTATTGCGAATTATCAAAAAAGTATTGGCAACAAAGATAAAGTTCGCAAAAACGGGGTAAAAGGTAAAATTCTTCCTTTTAATGGTATTTTTCTGCCAATGGAGTAAATATGTACTTATTTGCCCTGGCAATTCGTGAGTTATCTTAAGGATTTAAACGCTATGGGATGAGATCGTGTGTTACGTATAAAGATTTAAACTCAATGGGCGTTTGACCTGTGCTTTTCTTGAAGTATTTGATAAAATTGGTAGCTTCGTCAAAGCCCAGCTCAAACCCAATCTCTTTCACAGTTAATTGACTGTGAGTTAAAAACCTTTTGGCTTCCAATAAAACTCGCGCATCTATCATATCCTTTGGTAATTTACCTAAAACCTGTTTAGTTGCCTGACCTAATTTTTTCTCAGTAATTGATAATTGCGGGGCATATTTTACAACAGATTTATTATTCTTAAATTGATGCTCTAATAAATCAGTAAACATCATCACTACAGATACATACCCAGGGACAAAAGTTGTGGGCAGAGGATGCTTTGTCATTTTCTCTCTTTGTGCAATTAATAACAAATTTTGCACTAAATTTTTGAGAATGTAATGTTTATTGAATACGTCGGATTGGTTAATTTCCATTTGAAGACCATCGACAAGTAACTGAAACTTCTGATAGGCTGATCGGTCCAGTTGAAGAACATTTCTATTGAAAAAATCATTAAACAATAAAGAATTCCGAATAAACTGCATGTCAAAATCAGTGATATTGAAAAACTCTTCTGTAAAAATCAATTCATAACCTTGATACTTTTCTAATGCATCAAATTGATGAACTTGTCCTTTCCCGACAAATAATAACGAATATGGTTGTAATGCTATGGATTGAAAATCGACCCTATGAACCGGATAACATTCTTCCAGAAGAAAAACATGATAAAAGTTGGTTCTATGTGGAGTAAATAAATGTGGTTTATTCTCTTTTAATAAAGAAGACGGCAATATCTGCAAATCTATTTCTAGTTTTGAGTCTTTACTAAAATGAAAATACGTTTTTATGTCATTAAGATCAATCATAAGTAATAGTCAGAATATAGGGTTTGATTTGTTGCAGGAATTATTCAGCTCATTCGATAAGCGTTCTTTGAGTTGTTCCCCTCAAAATAAAGCAACACATTTTTTATATTTCTGCTGTAGAGCTGAAGTTGTTTTGTGATCACTTCTTCATGCCCTTTTAACCGAATATTGATCCCTTTCGCAGGTAAATTATGAAGAAAATCTACTCCACTCACAGACAAGTCATCACTCCATCGCCCTATGGTTCTGCGACTTGTCATAAAAACTTCCGAAAGGTTCGGAATCCTTTGTTTTTGACGGATTAAAAGCAGGCAGTGTCTGAGTTTTCCGGGCCTGTTATGGAGGGCACTCTTGTAAAGCGCTCCAAGTGGTTCTATTTTCACTGTTTTGAGTGTTACATTTCTCATAATGAGACAAATATATAACTATTATTTAATATCGAGGAACAAGTTCAGCATAATATTATTCTTTTTTACTTATGTATTTAAAAGACTCCTCTCCTTGACGACTACTAATTGTTGATTTAATTCCGGATTGAATAAACTGAAGTCGGGATTATCTATGTTAAACTCCGCTCCCCAAAGGATCGGGGCAAACGAGGGAAATCTTCAGACTAATTCAACGACCTGTATTCAACAGGCGTATAACCCGTTTCATTTTTAAACATACGGCTAAAATGTTGTGGATGCTTAAACCCCAGTTCATAGGCAATCTCACTGATTGTTTTGCTGGTATCAAACATCCGCTCTTTGGCAATATCCATTAATCTCAACTGCAGATGTTCCTGTGCCGATTTTCCGGTCTCCTTTTTTATTAAGTCGCCAAAATAGTTTGGGGACAAATGTAATTGGTCCGCAAAATACTTTACAGTGGGTAGGCCAACAGTTTGGGGTATTTCAGACTGAAAATAGTTGTCGAGCAAGTTCTCGAATTTTACCAATATATCTTTATTTACATTTCCCCGGGTGATAAACTGACGGTCGTAAAAGCGCATACAATAGTTGAGAAGTAATTCTATATTGTTTGTAATTAGGGTTTTACTGTGCTTGTCGATCGACTGCTTTAGCTCGTAATCAATTTTATTCAGGCAATCAATCACAATTTGCCTCTCCTTTTCCGATAAGTGGAGCGCTTCATAAACCTTTTCTCCCCCTCGTTTGCAACGAGGGGGAATTGATTTATCGTTTGTAACGATAATTAACGACTCATTTAATTAAGTAAGGACAAGAATTCAATGGAGTTGCAAACTCCAGTCCATCACCCCCTCGTTGCAACGAGGGGGAATTGATTTATCGTTTGTAACGATAATTAACGACTCATTTAATTAAATAAGGACAAGAATTCAATGGAGTTGCAAACTCCAGTCCATCACCCCCTCGTTGCAAGCGAGGGGGATAGGAGTTACAAGCTACAGTCTGTTACCCCCTCGTTGCAAACGAGGGGGATAGGAGTTGCAAACTACAGTCTGTTACCCCTTCGTTGCAAACAAGAGGGTAATGGCACTTATTAATTAATCAACCACACCTGTTGCCAAAAGAGATACATCTGTCAGTTCAATGAATAAGTAAATCACCGCAATTATATTCCGGTCAAAACAGGCTAAAAAACAGCGAATTAATTTTGTTTTGATCATCGTATTTAAATTTATATTGATAAATTTGAGGTGGCTTTACAGGTAATGGCCGATTAATTCACAGGGCTGCAGAATTGCGGCTGGTTGTGGTTGCCGATCCAATTTAGTGTACCGTTTATTGAAAAGCTGAATGGTGTTTTAGAGATTAAGGATGATTAAGAATTAATTAATAAAATAATCCGCCATATCGTTTCGGATAGCCGGCAACCGGAGGAAGCAATAGGGAAGATTTGTAGCGGGGATAAATTAGTTATAGCGCATTTAAAAAACACACAGCAACCTATGAAATTTGAATACATACCGAAACCGACAGACAAATTAAAGGCTGACTTTTCACGACGAAAACAAAATGGACAGAATTCTTTCTCTGACTTCGAAGAATTTGAAAACTGGTATAAATCCCAACCTAAATCATGTCATTATTGTGGTTTGAGAGAGGAAGAATGTCAAGAAATTGTAATGACAGGATTATTAACTTCAAATAGATTCCCTCAAAATGGAAAACTTGGCAGAGGCCAAAGTCGAGGCGTTTGGTTAGAAGTTGATAGAATAAAACCAAAGGAAAGTTATTCTCCGCAAAACTGTACTCTTTGTTGTTACTTCTGTAATAATGACAAAAGTGATGTGTTTAATGGAAATGACTATAAAGAATTCATGAGTAATAGAACTGCGTTTTTAAGAAATAAAATTTTGAAATGATAAAAGGCCAGCAAACCAATAAAGTTTACTTTTCAAGTCAGCTAATTACAAGAGGATTTGAATCAACCTACAAACGAATATTATCAGTCCTTGAGAAACACGGAATTAAGAATGGTTTGTTGCAAGGAACAAATGACATCTGGTGCAGAGACTATATGCCTATTCAACTTGAAAAAGAGCGATTTGTGCAATTCAGATACGAACCTTCCTATTTAAAAGAATATTTAGAACTTCAATCTGACACAAGAGCGGTTTGCAAAGAGAATAAAATAAATCCGAAATTCTCTAAGATTAACCTTGATGGCGGAAACGTGGTAAATTGGACTGACAGAGCAATCATTTCAGACAGAATTTTTCAAGAAAATCCCGAATACATTGATAAAACTAAGCTCATTTCCGAACTTGAAAAACTGCTTGAAGTGGAATTAATAGTTATTCCGCAGATTAATTTAGACATGACAGGCCATGCTGACGGAATGGTCAGGTTCCTTGACAAATCCACATTGATTGGAAATTCACTTAGACAAGAACTTGTGTATTGGAAAAAGGGAGTGACAAAAATCCTTAAAGACCACAATATTGAATATTTAGACGTTCCATTTTTTGAGCATAAAGACAAAAAACATCCTGAGACCGCTGTAGGAATTTATGTAAATTTTCTGGAAATTGGACAGTTGATTTTACTTCCAATTTTTGACATTGAAGGTAATCATGACCAAGAAGTTTATAACTTGTTCAGATCAGTCTATCCTGACAGGATTATTGAGACAATCAACATTAATGAAATCGCATTTAACGGAGGACTATTAAATTGTATTTCATGGACGATAGAAGAATAAAAACGCGCTATAACATCAGCTACCCGTCAAGTGCGGCAGCAGTGGTTTTCGGTGTGCATCTTTCCGCCCAAGCTACTTTTCGACCTGACAGGAAATCGCCCGCAGTCCGCCCCTGCGTGTAGCTTCCTACGTTATGGAGCATAATAATAGCCTCGGCAATATCAGTTTCGATTTGGAGAATTGTAACTTTAAAGTTACCTTTGATTGTATTTTAACAAAAAATGGAGAAAATTCGTGAAGTAATAGCATACAAGAACTATTTTGTTGATTTCTTGACTAAGCAGCCAATTAAGGTACAGAACAAGATCTTTAAAATCATTGAAGCAATCGAGACTTTGGAGCGAATTCCAACAACTTATTTGAAACTCATTTCAGGGACAAATGGACTTTACGAAGCGAGAATCCAACTAGGTACAGACATTTGGCGTGTTTTCTGCTTCTTCGACAAAGGGAAATTAGTAATCCTTCTTAACGGATTTCAGAAAAAAACACAGAAAACGCCGAAAAAAGAGATTGAGAGAGCAATTAATTTAATGAATGAGTATTATGAAAGCAGAAAATAACAACAAAGACATTGCAACCTGGTCTCAAATAAAGGATCAAGTATACGGAGAAAAAGGAACAGAAAGACGTGACGATCTTGAAAGAGAATCTGAATCTTTTAAAATTGGACTTCTCTTAAAAAAAGCAAGGGAATCTCGCCATATGACTCAGGAGGAATTAGGACAAATCATAGCCAAAAAAAGAACCTATATTTCTCGTGTTGAAAATGATGGAAGCAATATAACATTGAGTACGCTTTTTGACATTGTTGAAAAAGGATTGGGCGGGAAAGTTAAAATATCTATAGACATTTAGTTT
>Ga0364866_10627_pt1 | contig 19534 bp, 8 predicted proteins | sample ExccelAu500001D3_3_FD_206913 | JGI IMG/M metagenome (GOLD analysis project Ga0364866, IMG submission 206913) | Enriched cells from Trout Bog Lake Hypolimnion, Wisconsin, USA - BchlTB.Aug13.5000.01.D3 | ecosystem: Environmental > Aquatic > Freshwater > Lake > Hypolimnion/Profundal zone | place: USA... | reverse complement strand
TCGTTCCATTCGCCGATAAATTCGATAACTGCAAATTGGTCATTATAATCGGCATAGAGAATCTTGCAATAAAGGGTTGACGAGCCGAACGAGTCCCACTGAGGGTGTATGTAATAATTGTAAATGCGTTGGGTATAGTTGAATTCACTATACCGCCGGCCATAAAAGGGGGAAAGTTTGTCGACAGAGGCCACGTAATAATCGCGCCAAAGGTAGTATGGTTCTATTTCGTGCATGGTGAAACTAAACTATGTATTTTATACAAACATGGAATTTATACTCCAAAATTCAAACCGCAAATTTTCCGGAAGGTAAGTTAGGAGATAATTTAATTGAAAACGCCTGAGTAATATAAATTGTTGCGTTATTAGACTGCTTACCCGGGGATTTCAGAATGCCGGGGGATAAATAAACCTGATAACCTGCCTGCTTCCGTCAGCGGCGGTTAATTCGCACAGATAAACCCCTTTGGAAAGGTTGGCAGTTGGCACTTCGGTAATATTAGCAGCGTGCAGCTCATAGATTTGTTGGCCCAACAAATTGTACAATCTTACCTGTTTAAAGCTATTGCCGCTGTTTTTCAGGACTATGCCACCATCAGTAACTATGTAGGTAAATGGGGCTGCTTTTACGTTATTTACGGCACTTGGGTCAATCACATTTATAGCTATTACAATCGAATCCTGAGGATTACCGGCAAAAATAGGCCAGATAACCACCACATCAGGGCCCGGAGTAAAATACGCCGGGCTGATGTAAACATTAAAAATAGCGGGGATGGTGCTATGACCTTGCAACGTTATTACATCGCCGCTATAGGGCGGCCTGTTAAATACACCTTCGCTGGTAATGATGCTCTCATTATTACGCAATCCAAAAGTAAGTGCGCCGGTAAAGGTAGTGGTATCAAAGTTTGTTACATCAGCATTAACAGTTATTGAATAACCCAGGTTAACGTCATGTGTACTATCGAGCGTATAATTGACTACAGTTACACCAATACCGCCACCATCTGATGCAAATGAGCATAGGTATGCACAGAACGTAAGAACTAATGAAAACAGAACCGCTCCAGTAGTTCTAAATCTCATAGGTCTGGTAGCCCTATTGAGCAGGTTGGAAAACATAACCGGGAAAAATGATGTAAATTCTTTTGCCATCGTTTACTTTGACTGCTAAGTTAATGGCTTAGTTGCAATAGTGATAAATATTTATCTTTGTTTCTTACTCATTCAAAATACCCATTATGGATATTCTTAACAGCATTATTTCAGTAATGAATAAAGAGGAATCCCGCAATTTTAAGCTATGGATCAACAGCACAAATGCGTCGGATGCCAGAAAGGACATACTTCTATACGATTACGTCCGAAAAGCAGGCGAAAACTACGATGAGGATTTCATTTTTAAAAAGCTGTATTCAGAGGGCGATAAAAATTCATTCTACCGTCTTAAAAACAGGCTCCTGGAAGATTTAGGCTATAATCTCGCCCTGTTGCATTTCGGAAAACACGAATCAAACAGCTTATATCTGCTGTTAAGTTTATATAACATTTTTATTTCAAGGAATCAACCTGATATAGCTTTGTATTACCTTAAAAAAGCCGAAAAGCGCGCTTTGCAAGCCGAGAACTTCGAGTTACTCGATGTTATCTACGCTAACCTTATAAAGCTTTCAGGCGATAACACCGAAATCAATCCCGAACTCTATATTCAAAACAGAAAGGAGAATGCCGTTAAACTCAATAAAATCAGGGAAACCGACCAGGTACTTGCCGCCGTACATTACCGCTTACGGTTATCTAATAACTATGGCAAGCGCGATGTAGGTTTATTAAAACTACTGGACAGTACCATTAAGGAGTTTGCCGATGATGAGTCCATAAGCAAGAGTAAAACTTTTCAAACCCGCATTTTCAGGGCAGTGAGCCAGGCATTGATTCAAAGCCACAATTTTATAGAGCTGGAAAAGTTCATGGTTAATACCTACAAGCGGTTTATTGACGAAAAATGGTTTGACAAAGCCAATCATGAAACAAAAATCCAGATGCTGATCTACATTATCAATGCCACTTTTAAAAACAGAAAGTATAAAGAAAGCCTTGATTACGCCGAAACACTGGGAGAAGAATTAAGCGCATTCAATAATATGCTGTACAATAAGTACCTCCTCTTCTATTACAACGCACTTGTTATTAACTATGCCTGGATAGACCTGGCAAGGGGATTAAAAGCACTTGATGAGGCCGAACGCGAAATGAAAGGAATGAAAAACAGCTACAACGACTTTTTCATTTTAATTAATAAAGCCAGCCTTCTCTTCTACCAGCATAAAACCAATGAGGCCATCCGCAACCTGGTAAAGCTTTATATTAATGATCATTACAAAAAAATAGATGCCTCCTTCAAAATGAAGATTTCGCTGGCCGAATGCGTTATGCAGTACGAATCAGGCGATAATCCGAGCACCTTAAAGCGCGTTGAACAGGTAAAAAAACAGTTCAAAGAACAGCTGGATTCGGATGATTTTAAACGCGAAAGATTTATCCTGAAACTCATCCCCGAAATGATTGCCTCCAAAGGTCTTAACAAAGACAATAAACTGGTAAATCAGATTAAAAAGTTCGTATTGGCCCCTGTAAAAGAATCGGTTGAAGATGCCGAAGTACTCAGGTACCGCAACTGGCTTGCTCCTAAAGTTGGGCTTACTACCGAGAATTTGAGCAGGTAAGAAATGCCACAATATTATTATCCTTCTACCCGGCGGCAACGTATATTTACCGTGTCAATGTTTATGAACGGAAAATTACTTTTTAACATAACCCCAATTTATATGAAAACGCTTTTACAATGGATGCTAGTGCTAATGTTTGGATGTGTTAGCTTACAAACCATGGCACAAATTAGTTGTACTGCCAGCTTTACCTTTCAGGCAAACCCGAACTCCACTATAGTTGCTTTTACTAACACATCAACTACCGACACACACGGAACCACTGTTGAATTTATGTGGAATTTCGGCGATGGAGAATCATCGGCAGATTCTAACGCTACCCATGCTTATGTAAGCCCAGGCGTTTATAATGTTTGTTTATATATCAATACCTATTATGCGGGCCAGGTAATATGCACTGACTCTAATTGCCAGCAAATTGCTATTGGGGGCTCACTGTGCGGCAATGCACAGGCAGCATTTATAGATACAGTTAATGGCAGTACCGTTTTATTAAATAGTGTTTCTACCGGCACTAATACATCCACATTATATCAGTGGTGGATGGATGGCCAGATTATTGCCTATAGCAGCTCGAACACCGCTTTTGCATTTTCGAATGCCCCTGTCGGTACACATAATTTCTGTTTATATCTATACTCCGGTGAAAATACCCTTTGCGATTCAGTTTGCAAAAGCATCACTATTACAAGCCCATGTTCGGCCTTAAACCCCGGATGGACCTACAATCAGCAATCTACTTCAGATTCTATAGAATTTCATTGCGGCACCGGACAAAGCGGTTATAACAACTTATGGACTTTTGGCGATGGCACTTACTCAGAACAAGCGAATGTTATACATGGATATGCTCAAACAGGAACTTATACGGTTTGTCATATAGTATCGTCAACCAGTTTAGGTTGCGCCGACACCAGTTGCCAGACTATCACCGTGAATAACAATACCAATTGCGCTGGTTTAACTGCTTCCTGGTCAGACAGCATGATTAACTACAACACAGTTCAATTCAAAGCTGTAGATACCAGCTCTACGCATAACAAGGATTGGAATTTCGGCGATGGCAATTACGGCTTCGGCGCCAGCGCATCTCATACTTACACCACTCCGGGCACTTATCATGTATGCCTGTATGCTTATACCAATGGCTGCATTGACTCTTCATGTGCTAATATTCAAATTAATCCTTCCGGTAGTTGCAATGCTAACTTTACCTATTATCAAAACGCCTCGGATACGCCAAGCATTTATTTTACCAATACCTCCACCAGCAGTGATTCTATAATCTCTTATGAATGGAGCTTCGGTGGCGGGGTCTATTCAACCAGCAAAAACCCGATTATTCGATTTAACGCTTATGGAACTTATATTGCCTGTCTTTATATTAAAACCGTTGGTGGATGCACCAGCAGCCGGTGCGATACCATTAATTTGCCTAATCCTAATCCTTGCAGCGGGCTTACGGCTGAATGGGCATCATATCCGTATTCCAATCCTGATTCAGTGCGCTTTTATAGCGCACAGGCTACCTCCAATGATAACCACTACTGGACTTTTGGTGACAGCACCTCTTCAGATCAGGCAAACCCCATTCATTATTATGCCCATTCCGGAAGCTATAATGTTTGTCTTATAGTCACTGTACCAGGAACCACTTGCGCTGATACCAGTTGTAAAACTGTTGTGGTAACAGCACCGCCAACATGCGGCACCGCAGCTTTAAGCTATTACATATATGGTGGAAATTCTATCCATGCATATAGCACATCCACCGGTACAGATTCGACCACAACCTACACCTGGCATATTTTGGGCGCTAATGGCAACCTGGTTCAATCACAATCGGGGGCCACATCTTATATAGCTTCAGAGGCTTTGCCTAATGGCACTTATACGGTTTGCCTGTACCTTTCTATAAGCCCTCAGGCAGTTTGCGATTCAACTTGCAGCACAGTGACTATTAATGACACGGTAAATCCTTGCAGCACTTTAACTGCAGCCTGGAGATATACGGCTTCAGACAGCAGTGTATCTTTTAAACCGGCTGATACCAGCACTAACGTTTACCGCATCTGGAGTTTTGGCGATGGGACAAGTTCTACCAATTTCGATCCTACCCATGTTTATGCTCAGCCGGGTACCTACACCGTGTGCCTCATTACAAGGCTTGCTGGTTCTGTTTGCGCAGATACCAGTTGTCAGTCGATAGTAGTTTCCGGTGTGCCTCATTGCGGAACTGCGGCCTGGAGCGATTATATATACGGAACCAATTCAATTCACGCCTATAGCACATCAACCAATGTTGACTCCACTACTGTATATGCCTGGTACCTATGGTCAGCTAATGGCAACCTGGTTCAGTCGCAATCGGGTCATGGAACTTATATCATTTCGCAAGCTTTGGCCAACGGCACCTACGATCTTTGCCTTTATTTATATACCAGCAACGGTATGCTTTGCGATTCAAGTTGCAAGGATGTTATGATTGACAGCTCCAACGCTTGTTCAGGATTGACGGCTAACTGGACCTCGTCATACCTTCAGAATAGCAATATTTCGTTTACGCCTGCAGATACCAGTTCAGCAGCTCATCATATATGGAGTTTTGGGGACGGCACTTCATCATACGTTGTAAACCCTATTCACGCATATGCTGACCCCGGCCTATATCATGTTTGCCTTTATATCTATATTCCAGGAACTACTTGTGCCGATTCCTTCTGTGCAAATGTGCAGGCCAACGCTTCGAATTGCCAGGCCTATTTTAGCTATCAATCTGTATATCCGCCATATAACCAGCTACAATTTACCAACCTGTCCACGGCCGGTGATTCGATTACTGCCTACCGCTGGGTATTTGGCGATGGTACCGATGGAGATTTTGCAAATGGCAACCATACTTACCCGCATAGCGGCGAATGGCAAACCTGTCTTACTATTTCTACTGCCAACGGATGCAGCAGTACCTATTGCGATTCAGTAAATGTTCAATATGATGCCTGTTATGGTTTAACCGCACAATGGAGCGATACCGTGCTGCCTAATGGCAATGTACATTTCAGGCCTATTGATATCAATACTACAGTTCACCACATCTGGACTTTTGGTGATGGCACATCGTCAACTAATTTTGATCCGGTTCATGCTTACTCGCAGCCGGGCACCTATAATGTTTGCCTTATTGTTTACATTCCAGGAACCAATTGCGTGGATACTTCGTGCGCTACTATACAGATAGGCGCTTCGGGATGCAATGCTAACTTCAGTTATATATCTTACTATCCGCCTTACGATGCGGTGGCTTTTGCAAATCTTTCAACTTCCGGCGATTCTATTATAAGCTACGCATGGAATTTCGGAGATAATACTACCGGCACTTTTGTATATGGCACGCATATTTTCCCACATAGCGGGGTATGGAATGTATGCCTCACTATAACCACAGCAGGTGGGTGCACCAGCACCTATTGTGACTCGGTAAATGTATTGTTCGACCCATGTTACGGATTGAACGCTTCTTGGACTTATACCTACAATCAGTCTGGTGGGGTATCATTTGCAGGAACTACAGACGCCAGCAGTGTATTTAACTTATGGTACTTTGGTGATAGCACCTATTCAACACAGCCTGACCCTACACATTATTTCACCGGTCCCGGTGAGTATAACGTATGCCATCTTGTAGGCATAGAAGGAAGTTGTGCAGATACCTCATGCCAAACCATACAGGGAACCGGCTCAGGAAGCGGTTGCCACGCCAACTTCAGCTTCAGAGATTCTGTTGACAAAGTTTATTTTTCCAATACCTCTACCAGTACCGACTCTATTGTGTCGTATGTCTGGGATTTTGAAGATGGGTCTGGCTCGCATGATAAAAACCCTACGCATCAATATGCCACCCCTGGCACCTATAACGTATGCCTGACCATAACCAGTGCAAGCGGATGCACTAACAGCTATTGCGATTCAATTCATGTTGGCGAAAATTCTTACAGCAATTGTCAGGCTGCCTTTACATTTACTTTCGACACCTGCGAGGTGGTAGCCTTTACTAACACTTCTACCGGAGGCTTTACCAATCAGTATTACTTATTTGGCGATGGCAGCCATGCTGATACCAGTGCTAACCCGGTTCACAGTTTCCCAGTGGGAACCTGGACTGTAACTTTAACAGTATGGAATACATCCGCCGGTTGTCAGTCATCGTACCAGCAAACTATAACCGTCAATCCATGCGGTAACCTGGGTAATGACACCGTTTGTGGATTTGTATTTAACGACTTAAACGGAAATGGCGTTCAAAACGATGGAGAACCGGGTATTCCCAATGCTGAAGTTCATGTGGGCGACTTTGTGGTACATGCCGATTCAACAGGTCACTATGTAGCCATTGTTCCGGCAGGCAGTTATAACATTTACTATTGCGCACCACAGGGTTATACTTTCTCTATACCCGTAAATGATATTTACGATGGCAATACAGTAACTTGCGCCGTTTATCAGGGAGTACAAGTTGGCGCCGGATCAAACTGTGGATATAATTTCGGCATCGTTGTTAACAGCGTTACCATTTGCGGAACTGTATTTTTCGACGCCAACGATAATCACGTGCAAGATGCAGGTGAAGCCGGCATCGCAGGGGCTCAGGTAACGCTAACCGATTCTGCCAACATAGCTTTTACTGTGTTCACTGACCAGTACGGTCATTATTGCGCTGTAGTTCCGGAAGGCACTTATGTTATCACAGTTTCTTCGGGCACTTACAGTTCAGGCATTATTACTCCGCAGTCTATTACCGATACGGCCTTAGCTAACGGACAAACTTATAACAACAATAACTTCGGAATCTATACTTCGCCGGGCGAATGCAACCTTAGTATTAAGGTTACACCCAATACCACTATTACTCCCGGTTTCCCGGCATGGTATTATATACAAGTGTGCAACCTGGGCAGCAACTCTGCCAACGGCACCGTTAACTTGTTCTATGATCCGAATTTAACGTATAATTATTCTTCACCTGCGGCCACCTCGCAAAATTCAAGCGCTTTTGTAGCCAGTTGGGACCTGAACAATTTATTGCCCGGTGATTGCCAATATTACTGGATATCATTAACAGCCGATAGCAACCTTACTTCCGGTCAGCCTGTTTTTACTCTTGCCAGTGTAACAACCACCGGTTGTGATGATATTGATATGAGTAATAATATTGATACCCTACATCAAACCACCACTGCAAGTTGGGATCCAAATAATAAAACGGTTACTCCTATCGGCCAGGGCCCAGGGGGAAACATTGGCGGCAACCAGCAATTAACCTACACACTTAATTTCCAGAATACGGGAACAGCACCTGCCGTGAATATTGTGATACATGATACTATATCACCGAATCTGAACCTGGCAACTTTTAAAATGCTAGGTGCCAGCTTCCCTTATACCATGCAGATTACAGGCAGGGTGGCTATATGGAAATTCAACGATATTATGCTACCGGATAGCGCCGTTGACCAACAGGGAAGCCATGGCTTTGTAAGCTTTGCCATCAACCCGGTTCAAAGCCTGCCGCAGGGAACGCAAATTACCAATACCGGTTATATGTTTTTCGATTACAACGCAGGCGTTGGCACCAATACCACTTTAAATACAATTGATTATACACTTTCTGTTAATGAAATAACCGCAGGTAATGTAACTATCACTTTACAGCCCAATCCATTCAATCAGTTAACTACGATAAAGATTGAAGGCGCAGATGGGCCTTACGAGTTGAAAGCTTATGATATGATGGGCAAAATAATCATTGACAAGCTTACCGGTGACAACGTTATTAACATCGACAGAGGTAATCTGGCTTCAGGAATGTATATGTACGAGATACTTCAGAAAGGCTCTGTGATTGGTAAAGGTAAAATGATTGCTCAATAAAGAATTACTATAGTGGGTAGGCCGCCAGTTATGTATAGCTGGCAGCAGGGTTGCGCTCCCGTGGTTTCCGCGGGAGCGCTTTTTTAATTATCAGTATCAGAATTTACGGAATTTGCAGAATGAGCGGAATTATACCTGGCTAAATTTTCTGAATTAAAATATGCGCCGAAGTATTAGTGCCGGTAACTGATAAAACATAGGTGCCGGCGCTAAAGCCTTTAAAGGATATGGTTTGTTCATTTTGCCCGGCATGTATTTCCAGTCCCTGGATTACCTGTTTTACCATCCTGCCCTGCAAATCATAAACATTAATATCTACCCGGTCGCTGTTACAGTTTGTTAGTAATAGTTTAGCATCAGTTAATGTTGGGTTAGGGTAAACAAACGCTGCCAAGGCATTGGCACTGATATTATCAACAGATAAGGTGCCAGTGGTAACGCGGGCCAAAAGAAGATCGGGATAAACAGAACCGAGCAACACTATTTTTCCATCAGGTCCAACGCCAATTTCATTTACTCCATCACCGGCAATGCCCACATCAACTTTAAGTATGCCAAAAGCGCTGTCGGCCGAGCCATTAACATTCAGGCGCATCAGCCGGGCATCCAAACTATTAACCGAAACTGTGCTATCATAAGCGGTACAGGCAATAGCTATTTGATTATTTCCCTGCAAATCAATGCCACCAAAATATTCATTACCCCTGCCTGAATTCATTACCGGGTATGCCAGGCCATTGTTGCCAAAAGTACTATCCAAAGTGCCGTTAGCATTAAATTGCGCGCAAACCAGATTGTTCACTAATCCATCGCCGTAGTCTGAACCAAGTATTATTTTTCCAGCGCTACTAAGCTTTACCACCATAAATGGCGAAAGTGCGGTTACAGGTATTGAAAGGCTATCAATGCCATTATCGCCAAAGGTAACATCAACAGCACCATTGGGTGTTAACCGCATTAATCCAATATTTTGAAAAGTTTTGGTATAACCACCTATAAAAATATCACCGGTTGCGGCATCAATAACCATGGCAGCTTCAAAAACAGGTAGTGCGGTACTGAGAACATAACCGCCGGTGCCAAAGGCAGGATCAACAGCGCCGGTGCTATCTACGCGTTTCATGGCATTACCACCCGCAAAAATTATTCTTCCTCCTGATTGACGGCCAATATGGTTATAACCCGAACCGATGGCGGTATCAACAATTCTACCACCTGCGCCAAAAGTATTATCGGGAGTTCCATTGGCATTATACCGCCAAACATAAGCTTCACCCCAGGTGATATCTGTTCTGATACCTATGGTAAGTATTTTACCATTGGGTTGCAGTGCAATATCCCGCATAGTAAAATTTCCGGCTATCGGGGCCCAGCCAGTGCCCGCAAATGAAAGATCGGGCGCGCCATCATAATTCAACCTGCCTAAAGCCAGCGAATCTCCTCCCGAAGTAACCAATATCTTACCATCCGGCTGAAAGGCGATAGCATTTCCATAGCCGCCAAAAGAAGGACTTGAAAAGGTATCTATCCCCCCGCTTCCGAATGAAGGGTCCAGGATTGCAAATTGAGCAAAGCCTTTAGCAGCAAATAGCAGTAAAAATGATGCGGTGAATAAAAGATGCTTCATATAAAAGAATTTATGTTCGGGTTCAAAGATAGACAAGAACTTTATTTGGACTTAAAGTTTCTTTTAAAGGGTGTTTATCAAATTGTCGGTGGGCCCGGTAAATCATTGCCGGTTATGATGATAACCCAATACCGGCTTCAGCCAAAAGAGCATATAGGCTAAAGCCAGTATAAGATTTGTTATTTATCCGCTAAATGAAGTCAACGGCAATTTATCTGAAGGAAAGCGCCAACTTCTTGGAACTTCGGAATGATTTATTTTTATAATTCGTTGAATTCAGCATCCGAGAGAACAACTTTTGCAGCTTCAATATTTTCATGCAAATGTTCCAACGATTTGGTGCCCGGTATTACTACTATATTTGGTGAGCGGTGAAGCAACCATGCCAGTGCGATTTGTGCCGTGGTAGCTTTATGTTTTTGAGCTATCAATTGCATCTTGTCAGTTAGTTTTCCCGGACCAGATGCCAAAGGATACCAGGGGATAAAAGCCATATTGCGCCGCGCGGTATAATCCACCACCTCGTCCCATTTGCGCTCGCCGACATTGTATATATTTTGTACCGAAACTATAGGCAGCACTTTTTCCGCCCGCTCTATTTGTGCTATACCTACTTCTGAAAGCCCCACATATTTTATCTTGCCCGCTCTAACCGCATCGGCCACCGGCGCCAGGGTTTCTTCAACCGGTATTTTGCCATCAATACGGTGTAGCTGCCAAAGATCGATGCACGGAACCTTAAGGCGCTTCAGGCTTCCTTCAATAGCTTGATGGATGTATTCTGGTTTTCCATTGGTTATCCAATGCCCCGGACCGGTACGCATAAATCCTCCTTTCGTTGCAATTACCAAACCTTTTGGGTACGGAGACAAGGCATCGGCAATAAGGATTTCGTTAGTATTTGGGCCATAAGCATCCGCAGTATCAATAAAATTTACTCCGCCTGCCACAGCCGCACGCAATATCCTTTTTGCATTTTCCCGGTCTTCAGGGTCGCCCCAAACACCGGGACCAGTAAGTTGCATTCCGCCATATCCCAGTCGGTTAACTTCTAAATCATTTCCAAGTAAAAGGGTGGGTTTAAAATTAGTTGCAGGCATAATAAAAGATTTGTGTGCATTTGCTTTTATGAATTTAATAAACTTCCGTGGTTATCGCTAAGTGAATAAGGCTTATATTATCTAAGCCCATCTGCCCTTTATCCAATCATCAATGTAGCTCCGGTCGACTCTCGCTTTTGAATTTACAATTTTTAAAATCTTCGGCGCTAATTCGCGCAAAACCTCTTTATTACCTACTTCCATTTCCCTGGCAAGTTTGGCAAATGCCTTAATCAAACTCAGTTCCGCTGATGCTTCGGGGATATTTTTCTTAACAAAGTTTTCCGCCAGGTTAATCTGGCGTTTCATGATAGCGAAGTTGCCCAGCTCCAGGTGGACCATAATATTAAGCAGGTAAGCTTCTATCAGCAAATCGTAACGTTCCGCATAGGAATCGGTAAAAATTGCATTGAGTTTAAGGAGTGCTTTATCAAACTTTTTAGCGGCAAAATATGCAAAGGCCATCATTATTGATAATACCGCCCTGGTTTCTGCACCGCCTCCGTTTTTAGTAAAATACCGTTCTAGCTTTTGCCCGCTTTTAAGCATATCCTCGGGTTGATGCAGCCAACCATACATACGCATTTCGTGCAAATAAATATTTGACTGTATTTCGTTTTCCTCTTTTGCACTCAGGTTATTGGGCTTAGCGGCAATAATCTGGCGGCACTTGTCAATAATAGGGGCCATTTCCCGGGCGCCTTCACCGTCCATCAGGTTCAATAATTGGTTATGCATGATATAATAATTAAATGGCGAGGGCACATAAGTGGTATGAGGGTCATCGCACCACTCAATCGTCTCTTTAAGAACCTGCCTTCCCTTTTCACGTTCGTTTAATAAACTATAGGTCCGCGCCAACAATTCACTGCGCTGGGCACGGGCGATGTTGGAGAGTGGCATTTTATTTCCGCTCAATATCGGATGACGGAGCACTTGTTGTAATAGTTCAGCTTGCTTCATACTGTTCTTAGTTTGGGCCGCAACGATTTTACTTCGAAGAAGCTCATAGCCGGCATTATCTGTATATTGATCAGCAAGCCTTTGCTTTTCCTGATAAAGCCGCGGAGCTGATTCAATAATTTCGCTTATCCGGTCGTCTGAGTTAATCAGGCGTTGATAAAGATTTATCCATAACATGCTGAATGCAAAACTTTCGCTTGCAGCACAGGCCTGCTTTTCTTTTAAAATTCTTTTCTGAGCGGTTTGCTGAAGTCCCTTTTTCAGCATGATGTATGCTTCGGAGAGTGCCATCAGCTTTCCAATATAAGGCTCCTGCTCCTCGTAATAATTGCGAAGCGCACGGATGATCATATTTTTCAGATAAAATTTTGTGGCGTTTAACCGGGTAGCAAATTTTTCGTTTTTAAAATGCGTCCGCACTTTTTCATCGCTATAAGGATCCATTACTGAAATACAATCAAACAACTTCAGGTGGTTGCCATCCCGGTTGCCGTGCAGCTTGCAAAATTTACGGAAATAACCTTTTTCATTTTTATTCATTCCTTTAATCAGCAGGTTCAATTCATCGTTCTCTTTCACGTTTATGTGTTTCTGTTAGTTCAAAGATGCTAATTAACCGGCGAAATTCAAGAGAATATATAGCCTTCGACATTTGACAATAATTGACATAAAAATAAACATCCCCATTGTAGTAAATACCCACTTATCCACGATATATAACTTTCAAAACCGAATAGAATATCTCATTTTTTGTTTTTTATTACTTATTCAAACTATAATATTGCAATAGATTGAAAAAAATATTCATCTGGGTTTTGTATAATCCGAAATGAATAAAGTCAGCAAGTTCAATCCCCCATCTCGCCCTGCATTTTGAAGAGCAGGGTTCAAATCCCTGCCTGCCAGGCAGGGATTTGAGACGGGGATTGCATAAGGTAAGCGGGTATTAATGAGGGCTTAAGCAGGAAAATTATTTTTTCATAATCGCAATAAATAAAATTTTACTTTTGAAACGGACTCAAACTAACAAACAATGAAAAAATCATTACTCCTTTTGGCTGTAATAGCCATGGCTGCTATTGTGCGCGCATCCGATCTTGTAGTTGAAGAATACGGTTTACCGCCCAGCTATAGCTCTATACAATCTGCAATAAATGCAGCTAGCGCCGGCGACCGGATATTTATTAAAAATAAAGCAGGAAATCTTCCGTGGTTGGAAAACATAACTATTACCCAATCGCTGGATTTACTGGCGTTTACAGATGATAGTTTCTTTATCATGCAGGGTACGGTTACTATATCGCCTACCTCATTTTCTACCATTGATATTATAGGTATGATTAACCTTACCAATGGAATAAGTACCGGCACGAACCCTACGGGCGACCCCACCATTTTAAGAATTTTAAACGGACAGTTGGCCAGCGACATATCTGTAGGTAATAATAATTATAACCTTACTGTGCATGGCACTGTAACCAACGGTATTTCATACAGGCATGGTGTAGTAGTTGGCAATACCGTGGGCGCCGACGGTATATCTGTTTCGTCTGAAGGGTGGAATGCCGTTGATACCGGGTATATTTTCGGTAATATTATAAATGCGAACCTGGGTATTCAGTGGGCCAGCACTTCATCTTATTTCGATATCAGGAATAATTTTGTCAACATGCCCGGCGGGGGCAGCTATTGCATTTCTGTAAGCAATACTGTGGCCAATAGTGCTGTTTTAAATAAAGTATATAATAATACTGTGGCCGTATATGGCAACGCCCAAAATGAATACGGTATCTATGTATCCGGAGCCGCCAATTCGCAAATTGATGTACAAAATAACGTAGTGGCAAGAACTTATAACAATTCGTACTATGGTTATTATGCCTATGGTATAGTTGGTTATGCAGGTTCGGGAGGAAATTTAACGGTTACCTATAATTATGTCGGTTCATCATACAATACTACAATTTCAGGTACTCTCACCACCAACCTGAATAACAATACCGGTAACGCCATTAGCCTAAATGGCAATGGAACTACACAAAACGGGGTCGGTGCTAATGGCGGAAACCCTGGCCCAATGTTTTACAATACCGACCTTACTGTAAATTCCGCCGGGTGTTATGGCGGCTCGTATACGCTTAATAATTTCTTTCCCGGTTCGCCTAATTACGCCATGACCTGGCTGACCAATTACACCTTCACTGTGCGAACGGGTAATACCATCAATATAAAAGCCAGCTCGTACGATAAATAATTTTTCATTTTAAGAAGGTTAATCCAGATTTATGAAATTCCCTGTACGGGTTCTGTTCACAATATTTCTGCTGTTCGCGCTGCAACTGCTCCGCGCGCAATCCAGCGGCGTAGCTGCAGCAGAATATTTTTGGGACAACGATCCGGGACAAGGTAACGGAACTGCTATGTCGGCTACAGACGGTTCATTTGGCCAGGCCTTTGAAAATATTTCGCAAAATACATCGAACCTTCCCGATTCGGGATTGCATAAATTAAGTATAAGGTCGCAGGACATCAACGGCAACTGGGGTCCGGTGTTTAGTGTTGTAGTTCGAATACTGGGCTCCTCCACCCCAACACCGCAAGACAAGGTTATAGCAGGAGAATATTTTTGGGATAATGACCCAGGCCAGGGCAGCGGCAATCCCATGATAGCATATGACGGAAATTTCAACCAGGCCTTTGAAGCTATTTCGCAAGGCAATATCGGGCTTCCGGCAAAAGGGGCGCACACCTTAAATGTCCGGGCGGAAGATGCGGGCGGTAACTGGGGACCGGTATTTACAGTGGTAGTGCAGGTTTTAGATAGCCTTACAAAGGCCCCTGCAGACAAAGTAACGGCGGCCGAATATTTTTGGGATAACGATCCGGGACAAGGTAATGGAAATCCGATGGTGGCTTTCGACGGCAATTTCAACCAGGCCTTTGAAGCTATTTCGCAAAGCAATATAGGGCTACCCTCGGCCGGAGGCCATACTTTAAACGTACGGGCAAAAGATGTTGGTGGAAACTGGGGACCCGTTTTTACAGTTGTAGTGCAAGTATTAAACAGCGTTACTCAGGCACCGGCTGATAATATAAGCGCAGCGGAATATTTTTGGGACAATGACCCGGGACAAGGCAGTGGAAATCCGATGGTGGCTTTTGACGGAAATTTTAACCAGGCTTTTGAAGCTATAAAACAAAGTAATGTAGGGCTTCCATCAGCAGGAGTTCATACGTTGAATCTACGGGCGCAAGATGTAGCAGGCAATTGGGGGTCGGTTTTTACTCTGGTAGTGCAGGTATTAAACAGTGTTACCCAGGCGCCGGCAGATAAGGTAACCGCAGCAGAATATTTTTGGGACAACGATCCCGGACAAGGCAACGGCAATGCCATGGTGGCTTTTGACGGCAATTTTAACCAGGCTTTTGAAACCCTATCGCAAAGTAACATCGGGCTTCCATCCAGCGGCGTGCATACCTTAAACATCCGCGCCGAAGATGTAAACGGAAACTGGGGCCCGGTATTTACGGTAGTAGTTAACATCCAAAATAACTCTACTTCCATTAGAAGCGATGGGATAACCAGTGCTGAATATTTTTTCGATACCGACCCGGGGCAGGGCAATGCCACCCCTATGTTAGCCCAGGGCGGAAATTTTGGCCACGATTTTCAGAGTCTGTTAGGAGGTGCCATACCCGCGCCGGTAACTGCAGGCATACACCTTTTAAGTATCCGGTCAAAAGATGTAGCGGGCAACTGGGGGCAGGTATTCAGTATTGTAGTGAATATCGACACCACTCTTGGCCCCCCCAATGTTCATATTTCAGGCGAGGCCAATTTGTGCAACAATAGCCTGTTAAATAACCTTTATTCCACCCCACTGGTGCCGGGTAGTTCGTATGCATGGAGCATCACCGGTGGCTCAATTACTTCGGGTGCTGATACCAATAAGGTTTCAGTTAACTGGAATAATTCGGGCCCTTATAAGTTAAAAGTATCAGGCTGCAATGGAGGCAGCAACTTCTGTTCGTTCGACTCATTGATTCCTGTAATTAAACCGGTCGACACTTTAACCATCAACCAAACCATTTGCGAAGGGCTTGCATTTGATGGATACAGGGCTACCGGTGTTTACAACGATACCTTTACCGCGGTTAACGGCTGCGACAGCATCCGCGTTTTGAACCTGAACGTTTTACCTGCAAGTTATTTAACCATTGCGCACACCGTTTGTTATGGCGAAATTTATTTGGGCCATAACCAGACGGCCACATACATTGATACATTTACAGCCGCTAACGGCTGCGATAGTATTCGCACTTTAAATCTGACGGTATTAAGCAAAGATACGGTAACGGTAAACCAAAGTATTTGCCCCGGGCAATCTTTCCTGGGACATAGCAGCAGCGGAACATTTGTCGATACCCTGACCGCATCCACCGGTTGCGACAGCATCAGGACATTACACCTTACCGTTTTGCAGATAAGCCATTCAACCGTTACCAAAAGTATATGCTACGGTGAATTATACGCCGGCTATGATACTTCCGGAACCTTTATAGACACACTTACCAGTGCAAACGGCTGCGATAGCATCAGAACTTTGAATTTGACCGTGAGGCCATTAATCAGTACCAGCACTAACCATTCGGTTTGCTATGGATACACTTACCAGGGACATTCGGCCACCGGAGTTTACGCGGATACACTAACCGCATCAAATGGCTGTGATAGCATCAGCACACTGAATTTAACAGTACAGGATAAAATAGCTGTTACCGTTAATCAAAGTGTTTGTACGGGTCAAATTTTTGATGGGCACTCCGGTACCGGTACCTTTGTGGACACCTTTACCGCCGTAAGCGGCTGCGATAGCGTACGCACATTAAACCTCACCGCCGCAAATTCCATTATTACTTCAATCAATAAAAATATCTGCACCGGCGAGGCCTACGACGGGCACTCGCAAAATGGAACTTATGTGGATACTTTCACATCCATCGGCGGCTGCGATAGTATCCGCACTCTTTATCTCTTAATATTGCCAACACTAAACACTTCAGACATACAAGTAATTTGCGCCGGATTAACTTATGGCGGGCATAATGCCACCGGTACCTATGTGGATACGCTTACTTCATCTTTCGGATGCGACAGCATCCGCACCTTGCATCTTACCGTTACTGCTGTACAAAGAGATACTATAAGGCATAATATCTGCCAGGGCGACACTTTTGAAAACCATTCTGTAACCGGTACGTATACCGATTCATTAACTTCGGTAAGCGGTTGCGACAGCGTTGTTACGCTTCAACTCCTTGTTAATCAGCCCCCGTCTACACCTACTATTACCCGTTATGGCAATACCCTGGTGGCTTCGTCGGCAATCTACTATCAGTGGTACCGCGATTCGGTAGTGCTGTCCGGCGATACCAATATTGCGTTAGTGCTTACCCAAAGCGGGAAATACCAGGTGGAAGAGTCTGATAGTTTTGGCTGTAGCAGCCGTTCGGCGGTGTATGTAGACACTACCCTTGGCATCAGCAATATCAATTATGCCCAAAGCATACAAATTTTCCCGAACCCCACCAACGGTCAAATAAATATTACCATGACCGGTAATTCGAGTAATGAGCCCTTAACTATTAAGGTGTCTGATATGCTCGGTCGCACCCTAATTTCTCAAACAGCCACTTACATTGCAACAAAAATCAATTTACAGATTGACATAGGTTCGTTCGCTTCAGGCATGTACATGCTCCAGGTAAAACAAGGCAATTGGGTTACCAATGCTCCGGTAGTTTTAACTAAATAATTGCTAATCTCTATTTTTAGCCAAGCTCAAAATTGCCTGCGAAACCAAATTCCTTGATTCTATAAAGTTTATGCCTTTTCCAGGACACGCGACCATTAATTGGCAAAAAGGAATAATGTAAATATTATTTTGCAGGTAAATTTTAAAAGGTAACTTCACCATGCATACTATTAAAACTAAAATCAACATCCTTAATGAAACCTGAATGGAAATTATTGAAGGCTATGTTAGCAGCTACTGTGATAGCAATGATGTGTATAGGCTTGACCTTTTACCCATTTTCTAATGCCAATGCTCAAGGCGTAGGGATAAGTCCTTCCGGCGCCGCACCTGATAACTCGGCCGGCCTGGATATTAACTTTACCAATAAGGGTTTCCTTATTCCGCGCTTAACTTCTGCCCAGCGCGATGCAATCGCTTCGCCGGCAAAAGGGCTGCAAATATACAATTTAGATTGCGATAATATTAATTGCAATGTAGGCACCCCGGCAGCTCCTGATTGGGTGCCCGTATTTATTTCCTCTCATTTGCCCGTTGCATCAGGGGCAATAACCGGTAGCGATTCAGTTTGCCAGGGACAAAATGGAGTTGCGTATTCAGTATCTGCCATTAACAATGCAACAAGCTATATCTGGACTTATTCAGGTAACGGGGCTACCATAACCGATTCTGCAAACCCGGTGAGCATTAATTTTTCCGCCTCAGCAACTTCCGGAAACCTGATAGTAACCGGAACCAATGTTTGCGGCCAGGGCGTTTCATCATCGGCTTACGCTATTACCGTAAATGCCAATGTACCGGCAAGTGTAAGTATTGCAGCACTTCCACAGGGTAATATCAGCGCAGGGACTAATGTTACGTTTACAGCAACCCCTGCCAATGGCGGCAGTTCTCCTTCCTACCAGTGGAAAATAAATGGAGCCAATGTTGGAATAAACAGCGCTATCTATTCCACTACTTCCCTTGACAGCGGCGATGTAGTGAACTGTGTAATGACCAGCAATGCCGTTTGCGCCATCAACTCACCGGCAACATCAAATATTATAACTATGAGTGTTACTGCCGGGCCACCTCCACCGGATCCTGAAATTTTCACTTATACAGGAACCAATCAAAGTTTTACCGTTCCTACCGGCGTTACAAGAGTGTTTTTAAAAATGTGGGGCGCAGGGGGGGCTGGAGGAAATAACTATTCCTCCGGCGGTTCAGGTGCTTTTGTTAGCGGCTGGTTGCCGGTAAATTCGGGTTCGGTACTTACTGTTATTGTAGGCGGTGAAGGTATTAATAATGCATCGAATGCTAACTCTGTACCAGGTGGATTTGGGGGTGGAGGCGCGAGTGGCTCCGGAGGCGGGGGTAACGGTTG
>Ga0364866_10625_pt1 | contig 19567 bp, 15 predicted proteins | sample ExccelAu500001D3_3_FD_206913 | JGI IMG/M metagenome (GOLD analysis project Ga0364866, IMG submission 206913) | Enriched cells from Trout Bog Lake Hypolimnion, Wisconsin, USA - BchlTB.Aug13.5000.01.D3 | ecosystem: Environmental > Aquatic > Freshwater > Lake > Hypolimnion/Profundal zone | place... | reverse complement strand
CTGCTCTTTTATGTTTACCGGCATTGTCCAGGAAGCAGGTGTCATTGAGAGCATCAATCCAACGGCGCGGTCCATTGAATTGACCGTGCGGGCCGGGGAATCGGCGCGGGGCTTGAAACTCGGCGACAGTTTTGCGGTGAATGGCTGCTGCCTGACCGCCGTTAAAATCACCCCGCGCGGCAAGACCCGCCTGGTCCAGTTTGATTTGTTGCAGGAAACCTGGGCGCGCACGAACCTGCAATTTGCCCGCGTGGGTTCGGTGGTAAATCTGGAGCGGCCATTGCGTGCGGATGGCGAGTTTGGCGGGCACTTTGTCACCGGCCACATTGATGGCTGCGGCACGATCTCACGCTGGGAGCAATCGGGCGCCGATCACGTGCTGGACATCACCGCTCCGGCCGAGGTGATGCGGTATTTGATCTTCAAAGGTTCGGTGGCCGTGGATGGCATCAGCCTGACCGTGGCGGCCGTGCGGAAAAAAAGCTTCCGCATTTGGATCATTCCCCACACGTTCGAGGTGACGGCCCTGCGCGAGCGGAAGGTCGGTGACGCGGTAAATCTGGAAGCGGACATGCTGGGCAAGTACGTGGAGAAATTCCTGGCGGGACGCGACACGAGAAAATAACTTGGCAAGCGAGCTTTGCATGGCAAAGTATTAGCATGGACTCCAACCAGGCGGCGGAACATTTGCAGACCATTAGGACCCTGATGGAGCGTTCGGCCGTGTACCGGCGGGCGCTGGCACCGATCATGATTTATTGCGGGGTGGCCGGCATTGGCGGCGGAATTTTGGGAGACGCGCTGCCCCTCCACTCAGCCGGCGGGTTTGTCCTGTTTTGGGCGGGCATGGCGGTCCTGGCCCTGGCGGGAACTTTCCTGCTGGTCCGCCGGCAGTCCTTTAAAGACGGCGAACCGTTTTGGTCACCACCGGTTCGACGCGTCACGCAGGCTTTGATCCCGGGACTCGTTGCCGGCGCACTGGCTGGTTTGCTGCTGGTCTACGAGAATCCCTATTGGTTTGAATGCCGTTTCATCGTTCCCCTCTGGTGTGTTTTGTTTGGGTTGGCCCTGCATTCAGCGGGTTTTTTCATGCCCCACGGCCTGAAGCTTTTTGGCTGGGTATTCATCGTGGCCGGCTTTTTGCTGTTGTACATTTGCTGGGAAGGCAAAGCCAATTATATGGCGATTGTACTGCAACCACACTGGTTGATGGGATTGACCTTTGGCGGCCTGCATCTGGCTTATGGCATTTACCTTTATTTCACCGAATCGCGCAGGAAGGCATCGTGAACCCGGAACCGTTTCACCAACTCGACCGGGTGATTCATGAGAAAGGGCGGCTGGCCATCATGTCCATGCTGGCGGCGTCGCCCGAACTGTCCTTCACCGAATTGCGCAACGCCCTGGGCATGACGGATGGCAACCTCACCACGCACATCCGCACCTTGCAGGAGGAGGGGTTTGTGGCCGTGAGCAAATCCTTCGCGAAAAACCGTCCGCTCACCACCTGCTCCCTCACGGCGGCGGGCAAAAAGGCCTTCGCCACTTACATTGACCTGCTGGAACAAATCGTCCGGCAAAACAAACCGGAATAAGAATAATTTGAACAAAAAGGCCGAGCTGTCATCTGATACTTTGTGACACAAAGTTAATAACCATGAAAATCATTCAAGCGGAACATTTGGGCATGTGCTTCGGGGTGCGCGATGCCATTGCGCTGGCGGAACGCACCGCCGGGCGGGAACCCCTCACCATCCTGGGCGACCTCGTGCACAATGAGACGGTGCTGGCGGGGTTGCGGGCACGGGGCGTTCGCATCGCCCAAACCCCGGCGGAAGTGGCCACTGCCACCGTCATGATTACGGCCCATGGCGCATCCGACCGGGCCATCGCCGGGGCGCGCGCGCAGGGGTTGAACGTGTTGCAAGCCACGTGTCCACTGGTGCATTTTGCGCATCGCAGCCTGAGGCAACTGGTGGACGCGGGATTCCATCCGGTCATCATCGGCCAGCGCGACCATGTGGAGGTGCGGGGCCTTACCGGGGATTTGGCGGTGTTTGACGTGGTGCTCAGCGCCGAGGATGTGAACCGGCTCCCGCCGTGCGCCCGCCTGGGGTTGGTGGCGCAAACCACGCAACCGCTGGACAAGGTAAATCATTTGGTGGGCTTGATCCGGCGGCGTTTTCCACAGTCCGAAATCTGCTTTCGGGACACCGTTTGCCAGCCCACCAAGCAGCGCCAGCAAGCCGCGGTCGAACTGGCCCAGGCGGTGGACGTGGTGATCGTGATTGGCGGGGCGAATAGTAACAATACCCGCGAACTCGTGGCCACTTGCCGCCGGCATTGCGAACAAGCGCATCATGTCCAAACAGCAGACGATCTGCGGCCCGAATGGTTTGACCCGGAGGGAACCGTGGGCATTACGGCCGGAACTTCGACGCCGGATGAAGTCATTCGGGCGGTCACGAATTGGCTGGCGGAGATGGCAGAAACATTTGCCTTGGCCGGCGTCATCAGGGACTCTTGCCGGGAATAATGACATCTGAACCATTTTTCAAAGGCTGGGCCAAACCCGGTCCGGTCCCACCCGGTGCGCTTACCGGCGAGCCGGCCGTGGAGCCGGGGGAAACCCTGGACGCCATTAGCGGTCATTTCCGGATTTTCCAACTGGCGAATGGCCACCGGTTTTCCACGGATGACGTGTTAACGGCTTGGTACGGCACGAGCTGGTGCCCCACCGCCCGCCGGGTGCTGGACCTGGGCAGCGGCATTGGCACCGTGGGGATGATCGCCGCGTGGCGCCTGCCGGGCGCGCAGTTCGTGACGGTCGAGGCGCAGCCGGAAAGTGTGCGGCTGGCCAGCAAATCCGCTGTGTGGAATGGATTGACCGAACGCTATGACATTCGCACCGGCGATTTCCGGGATGTCGGAGTGCTGAGTCCGGCGGAAACCTTCGATTTGGTGCTGGGCAGTCCACCGTATTTTCCGCCAGGCAGCGGCGTGGAGAGCGAGCATCCGCAAAAGCTGGCCTGCCGGTTTGAATTGCGGGGCACCGTGGCGGATTACTGCCAGACGGCAGCGCGGCACCTGGCTCCGGGCGGGGTGTTCGCCTGTGTGTTTCCGGTGGACCCGGAGGAGCAGGCGGCGCGGGTTCATGCCGGGGTCCGGGCGGCGGAACTGACCCTCGTGCGCTGGCGGCCGGTGGTGCTGCGCGAGGGCAACCGGCCTTTACTGGGCTTGTTTCTGATGCAACGCGCCGCCGATCTTCCGGAACCCATGCGCCACCGGCCCTGGGAAGAACCGCCGCTGATCATTCGAACCAGCACCGGGGCCATCCATCCAGAATACGCGGCGGTGAAGCTAGCGTTTGGATTCCCGCCGTAAAAAGGGGATCCCGGTTTTCGCGTGGCGTCGAGGTGCTCCTGACCGAGCGCTTAGCGGAACTGGCCGGGCTCACGACCGGGAGAGCGCGGGTCTCTGCGAGTCTGGACGGCTGAACGATCCGGCGGGAGGGAGTGGAACGTCCGCGTAGGGGCGAGCCTCGGTGGCGAGTGCCGGAGCGGTTATTGGAACGGACTGGAGCGGGCGGCCAGGTGGCGAGTCTCGCCCCGCGCTCAGTCGAATTGTGCGATGAAAGCAGGGTGGAATCGCACACTGAGGCGGGTTCTGGCGACCTGGACTATTGGGGTGGGTTTTCCTGTTGTGTTGCTTGCCAATAAAGTTATGATGCGAATGTCAATAAGGCACCACAACATTCCAATTATTGTCCTTTATGAAGACTTGGTTGATTGGCGTTGTCATGATTCTCCTGGCTGGTTCTTGCGGTGCCGTCACGCAAGAAATACGACCTCCAAAAAAGGCTCCGAAACCGCGGCTTGCTATGAGTTACGAGACAAACATGGAATTTCTCAACCACACATCAATTCTTGAAGTACCGATATTCACCATGACAACGAATATTGCTTTCCCAAGTTGTGGCTGTGGCTGCTTGGAATTGGCTGGCACCTTTGACTATACGCTATTGTTCAAATCATTATACAATCTTAGCTATGTGCGAGGTGATTACTTTACCATGGGTGACACTTTGGATGGCGAAAGCGATGCGATTCCGACCACAACAACGGTCACCACTTTTTTTATGGATCAAACCACCATTACTTTAGCTCATTGGCAGGAAATTTTTAGTTGGGCTACGAACCACGGATATGGCTTTGATAATGCGGGGTCAGGCAAAGGAACAAACCATCCGGTGCAGAGTGTGAATTGGTATGATGTCGTGAAGTGGAACAATGCACGTTCCAAGAGTCACGAATTAAATCCCTGTTACTACACCGATGCAGCGTTAACACAGGTCTATACCAATGGGGATCTAGACGCCATTTATGTGAATTGGAAGGCCAATGGATATCGCTTGCCAACAGAAGCAGAATGGGAGCTGGCGGCTCGAAACGGCTTGATTGAAAATCGATTTACATGGGGGAACACGATTAACGAAAGTCAGGCGAACTATTGTGCCCAGCCTGGATCGAATAGTTATGATTTGGGACCATATTCTGGGTACAATACCAATTATTCCCATGGGGACCGCCCCTACACACGTCCCCCGGATTCCACGCTTCATTTGTCGCAACTGGATAGTATGGAGGGAAATGTATCAGTTTGGTGCTGGGATTGGTATGCTCCTGGCTATGCCGGTGGCACTAATCCTCATGGTCCCGCTACGGGCTCTGCCCGGACCGTCCGTGGCGGTGGCTGGGACTCGACCGCGTACTCCTGCCGCACGGCATATCGAGGCAAATTTCCCGCAAATACCGTTAGAAATGATATTGGATTCCGGTCAATCACCCTTATGTAGGGATTTAAATAAATTGAGTCATGGGCCGGGCGCGTTAGAGCGAAGCTCGTGCGCTGACTCTCCCAACGGCTGGTGGAGGGATGGGGCGGCGGCGGCTAGGGGAAGAGTGGGGGCGTCCGGCTGCCCGACCCGGAACCAACGGCTGGGAGTGTCTGCCTGATTTCGATGTTGGGAGCGTGTGCCGCCGGCTTTGCGAAGGGTCGAGGCGCTTTTGGCCGAGCCCGAAGCAAAACGGACGGCTCTCGCGGGTCGGGGTGCTGTCCGCACGGTCCTCCACGGCGATTAAGGCTCTTGGTATGATCCAAATTGCCACATTTACCACTTGAATTGGTACTCACGAGGATATAGAAAATGCACGGTCAAGCGGGCCGAGATTAAGTTCTCACATATTAAAGACAAAATTACCGTGAAAACCCATTCCCATTCATTTTTATTTGCCCTAGTTTTGAGCGCCTGCGCTCCCTGTGCTAATGCGCAAGTCACGAATCTGGGGATCGCCCCGGCACCTGGCGGAAAATCCGTTCTTTACTGGCCGGTCGGCGCGACAAATTATGTATTACAAACTGTTAGCAATCTTTCATCAACCAACTGGGTTACGGCGCGAACGGGATTTTCCCTCTACGCGACGCAGGTGACGAACGCGGCCCCCTCTGGCTTCTTCCGGCTGCAACCCGTGACGGTGCCAGCGGGCATGGCTCTGATTCCAGCAGGCTGGTTTACGATGGGTGAAAGTCGGCAGGATGGCGACATCAATGCCCTGCCTATGAACATTTATGTGTCGGCATTTCTGATGGACGTGAATCTAGTCAACTACGGGTTATGGACGAATGTGTATGCGTATGCCACAAACAATGGCTACAATTTTGCGGATCCGGGTGCGGATGGTTATAACAACACCGGCGCCATTTATCCCGTGTCGACCCTGGACTGGTTTGATTGCGTGAAGTGGAGCAATGCGCGGTCGCAGCAGGCAGGCTTGACGCCGGTGTATTACACGGACGCGGGTTTTACGCAGGTGTTCACGAATGGCGACACCGGCGCTACGGTCTATCAGAATTTATCAGCGAACGGGTATCGGTTGCCGACGGAAGCGGAATGGGAACGAGCGGCCCGCGGGGGTGGAATTGGGCTGCGGTTTCCATGGGGCAACCTCATCCATTCCGACCAGGCGCAATACACTTCCATGATCGGCGTCAGATATGATTTAGGGCCTCCCAACTCGCCAGCGGGCCCGATCCCGGTGGGCTCGTTTGATGTGAATGGCTACGGATTGTACGACATGGCCGGGAATGAGTTTGAGTGGTGTTGGGATTGGTATGGGGGGCCGTATGGCAAACCCACCATCATCAATCCAACGGGACCCGCATCCGGCGGCGGTCGCGTGTTGCGTGGCGGGGGTTGGAGCGCCGGCCCCGCCAGCGCGCGGTGCGCCAGTCGCGACGCCGACTACCCGGATCACGCCTACTTCGACCTTGGGTTCCGTTGTGTGATTGGGCTTTAATTTTTGCTTGCTCGCTACCGGGCGCGTTAGCGGCCGGTTGCCTGGACAAAGGCGTTAGCCTGAGCATTTATTGCCTGGCCTCGCGGGCGTGAGAGGTACCGGTGTCGTACCGGTAGCGGTGTCGTCCTAGCGGTATCGGTCCTCCATATTTATACTACTTCTGCCCAAGAAGTTTCTAACCGTGGGTCCAACTACTCATGCGCCATTTGGCGGCAATCCATTTCCATGACCTCGTGGTTTCCGCCGGCAATCGCCGGACCAGACCGGAGCGCCGGTCTGTGACCGGCTTAAACCATACCGCCTTCGTGCAAGGTCAAGTATTGCCAACCGTTTTACTGCTACGCCCATCCAAAGCCGGTTGCAAGCCGGCGCTCCGGCCGCCTTGTCGGCAAAAGTAACTTTATTCGTGCCATTCATGCAATTCGTGGGCACCTCCACCAAAATCCGTGTTTTCCGTGCCCATCCGTGGCTAAAACGTTTGTATTCTATTTCTTACCTGCCCTAAAAAATATTTAAATTATTTTTCACCCTGGACAGCATTTGTCCAGGGTCCCCTGCTAAATTCGCCCGTGATGAAGGTCGTAAAGACAACCTCGCCGCCCCGCCCGGCCAATAACCGGCAGGCAGGCTCAATGAAATGTGGCCTGCTCGCTTGGCCTCCGGAGGTTGCCCATGCTCGCTCAATACGCTCGCTACGCCCGGTGAGGGCACCAGGCCTACAGGACGCAAATGCCGCCCACTGCCTGCGGGTCCCCTGACCCGGCGTCGGTCAACTGGCTCCCCCCACGCCACACGCCCCGCGCCTCGTGCCCCTGCTCTTATCCCCCTATATCGCACTAAATCGCCCCATAGAAATTATGAACGCACCTCCCAAAGGCAAAATCGCCTGGGTGTCCATGTCCATCCAGGAAGGAGTCAACCGCCGTCGGGGTGTAGGCAAGGTAGGGCGCGTCACTCCCGTGCGCGCCGTCGTGCCTGCGCTAACCAACGTGGGATCATCATCGTGTTGTGAGTCTGGGGATTATCCCCTCCACGGGTTAGGGCGGACCCTGCCTCTCCCGCGGGGCCCATATATAAATGTGAAAACGGCAAAAATGAGTCCATTCGTGCCCTTCGTGGGCAACGCTCCTCCGAGTTAATCCGCGCTATTCCCACCTATTCCGACTAATAAAAAAAAAGAAAAAAATATGAGATCCCCCCCCGCTGCCCTTTTCCCCAGCCTCGCGCCCCGCGCCCCGGGCCTCGTGCCTGAGGTTGGATTCGGCCCGGCAAAAACCAATAGTCCAGGACCACTTTTTCCGCTAAGCTGAAGGCATGTCGGAGACCGAAACCAAGCTGGAAGCTGCACCGCTGGAAGACATTGCCATGCTGGCGATGGAATTTGGCCGTGTCCTCATGGAATGCGGGGCCAGCGCCAAACTGGTCGAGGAATATGTCATCCGGGCCGCCACCGGACTGGGGGCCCAGCGGGCGGACTTGCGGGTGGGATACGCCTCGCTGGCGATCACCGTGGGGGTGGGCCCGGAAGGCATCACGCGCATGCGCAAGGTGGGGGACCTCGGGGTAAACCAACGACTCGGCCAGGCGACGCGGGAATTGGTGCGCCGCCTGGAAGCTGAACATTTGACTTTATCGCAAACGCGGTCCGAATTGACGCGGCTGGCCAAGGAAACCCCCCGGCATCCCGGCTGGATGGTGGACCTGGCAGTGGGACTGGCCTGTGCCTCATTCGGCCGTTTGCTGGAGGTGGATTGGGTGGCTTTCCTGCCGGTATTTGGCGCGGCGGCCCTGGGCCAGTGTGTCCGCCGCCACCTGCTGCGGCGGCACGTGAATGTGTTTATTATCGCCACGGTGGTGGCGTTTTTGGCGGCGTTCCTCAGTGGTCTGACTGCGCGCCTGGCGGGCAGTGAAACGGTGGACAAGGCCATGGTGGCGGCGGTGTTGCTGCTGGTGCCGGGTGTGCCGCTGCTCAACGCGCAATACGATGTGCTGGGCGGCTTTCCCACGCTGGGCAATGCCCGCGCGGTCTGGGTGGGCACGATTCTGATATTTCTGGCGGTGGGGGTCTGGCTGGCCCAGATTGCCCTGGGGGAGGGTCACTAACATGGACGTGCTCAAAATTCTGCATCAAACCTTTTTCGGCGGCCTGGCGGCGATGGGGTTTGGCGTGTTGTTCAACATGTACCGCCATCATTTGCTATGGTGCGGCCTGGCGGGCGGCCTGGCGCTGGCGGTGCGGACGGCCGGACTGCAACTGGGCTGGAGCCTCGAAGCGGCCTCGTTTGCCGCCGCCCTGGCCGTGGGCAGTGTGGTGACGGTTTTTCAGGAGCGCATCGGGGTTTCCCGCAACATTCTGGATGTGGCCGGTTGTATTCCCATGGTGCCCGGACTGTTTGCCACCAAGGCCATCCTGGGATTTTTTGCGCTAACCGCGCCGATGCCCAAAAACCCGGACGAAACGTTGATCATCTCGGTGGAATTCTTTTTACGGGTGGCCTTCACCATTGGCGCCATCGGCACGGGCCTGGCCATTCCCTCGCTCCTGCTGCGGGTGCTGGCCCGGAAAAAATAGCCTGGCGGCCTCGCGGATTGACTTTTCCGGCGGTTGCCGGGATGCTGGCGGCATTGGAATTATGAAGGCTCAGAAATCTCCTGCATCCCGGATTCGCAAACTGGCACTTTGGGCGGCTGGTTTGCTGCTGTTTTACACGGTGCTGGGCTTCCTCATCCTGCCGCCCATAGTTCGCCGCGTGGCCTTGAAGCAGATTTCGCAACAACTGGACCGCGAAGTCACCATTGAGAAAATCAGCCTCAACCCGTTTGCGTGTTCCACCAGTGTGCGCGGCCTGCTGATCAAGGACAAGGACGGGCAGCCGTTCTTGTCCTGGGATGAGGTGTATGTCCATTTCGATGCGGCCTCGGTCTTTGGCAAGGCGTGGCGGTTCGAGGAAATCAGTGTGACCAACCCGTTTGTGCGCGTGCAGATGAACGCTGACAAAACGTTCAATTTCACCGACCTGATCACGAAGTTTTCCACGAACACGGCGGCCGCGCCCAGCGCACCGGCCAAGCCGGCCAAACCGATGATTCTGGAGATTGGACACTTGCACATCGGTGGCGCCCGGGCGGACCTCACGGACTTGACCTTGCGCAAGGGATTCCACCGCACGGTGGGTCCGTTGAACATCACGCTGGACAATTTCGGCACGGATCCGAGCGACAAAAATCCCTACGCCTTCACCGGCACCACCGATGCCGGCGAGGAGATTTCCTGGAACGGGAATTTCTACCTCTCGCCCTTGCGTGCGCAGGGCGAATTGAAGCTCGCCAATTTCACGATCAACAAATATGCGGGCCTGTACCAGGATCAGGTCCGGTTTGAAATCCGCGGGGGCACCGTATCGATGGATGTCAATTATCGCCTCGACTTGAGCGAAAGCAACCGGGTGACGGCGGTGGATGATTCCTCCTTCGCGCTGCGCGATTTCAAGGTGGGCGCTCCGGGGGACACCAACAACCTGGCCGAGCTGCCGCTGCTGGCCATCACCGGGATGAGCGCTGATGTGGAACATCATCAGGCCACGGTCGGGTCGGTCCTGGTCGACGGCGCCAAATTGAATCTGAACCGCGCCCGGGACAATTCCATTAACGTCGTCGAAATTTCCAAACCGGCGGCCACCGCCACCAATGTGCCGGGCGGCATCCTGGTTTTGCTCCGGTCCGTTACCAACGCCGTTTCCCTGCTGCTGCAAAGTACGAACCAATGGAGCGGCCTGGTTCGCAGTGTGACGGTGACCAACGTCGCACTGCACTTGGAGGACAATGTCAACTCGCGGCCAGCCCGGCTGGACTTGAGCGACATCACCTTAAGCGCCAAAAATATTTCGAACCAGGCGGGCACGAATCTGACAGCGGACCTGGCCTTGCGCTGGAATACGAATGGCAGCCTCAAGACGGCGGTCAGTGCCTCGTTTTTGCCGCCCACGGTGGAGGTCGGGCTGGATCTCGACCGGATTGATTTGGGCACCCTGGACCCTTATCTGGAGCCCAAATTAAACTTGTTCATTCTAGGCAGCCAGTTGGGCTTGCATGGAAAGGTCAATTTGAGCACCCCGGCCAATGACCTGCCACAGGTCACGTTTCACGGCGATGCCAGCCTCGATAATTTCCGCACGGTCGACGGCGTCCTGGACGAGGATTTGATTAAATGGGATGCGTTGCATTTCAACGGGATTGACGCAAATCTGAATCCGCAGTCTGTCACCATCCGGGAAATTGCGGTGGATGGATTGTATGCGCGGCTGGTGATTGAGACCAACAAGACCATCAATGTGCTCAACGCGCTGCGGATGACCAATCCGGTCTCCCCGGCGACCAATCAGCCGCCACCGGCGGAGACGAAAGCGCCGGCCGCAAAAACGACCGTGGCAAAAACTCCAGCCACGAACGCGCCGCTACCACGGATGGCCATTGGAGCGATTGTGATTTCCAACACTGCAGTTAGCTTTAGCGACCGTTCCATCCAACCCAACGTGAGCCTGGACATCCAGCAAATTAACGGCCGCATCGCCGGGCTTTCCACCGAACAGCTTCAGCACGCCGACATCGCGCTATCAGCCCAAATTGAAGGGGTGGGCCCGGCAACCATCACGGGCGTGGTCAATCCCTTTAGCGGCACCGAAACGAACCGCTTGAAAGTTTCCATTCATGATGTGGATTTGACACCCGCGAGCCCTTACGCAGGCAAATTCGCGGGCTACGAAATCGCCGAGGGCAAGCTGAATCTGGATTTGACCTATGAGCTGACCGGCAAAAAATTGAAGTCCGCCAATGTCATCACCCTGGACCGTTTCACCTTTGGTGAAAGAGTGGAAAGTCCGGAGGCCACCCATTTGCCGGTGCGCCTGGCTATCGCGATCCTCAAGGACCGGGATGGAAAAATCGTGCTCGATGTGCCGGTGGAAGGCAGTTTGGACGACCCGAAATTCCGCATTGGCAAGGTGGTGATGCGGGTGATCGTGAATATTTTGGAAAAGGTCGCCACGTCGCCGTTCTCGCTGCTGGGCGCAGTGTTTGGCGGGGGGGGTGAAGAGCTGGCTTACCAGGAATTCACTCCCGGCAGCGCGGACTTGACCGCGCCGGACAAGACGAAATTGGATTCCCTGGCCAAGGGACTTTACGCCCGGCCCGCACTGGGATTGGAAATGTCCGGCAGCATTGATCCGAACACCGACCGCGCGGGGTTGCAGCGGGCGGCCTTGGACAAGGAAATTCGCACCCGGCAGTGGACGATGCTGCGCCAGACGGGACAGGCCACCAATTCGGCGGATCAAATCGTGATCACACCCGAAATCCGGGCGCATTGGATCGGGCAAATCTGCATTGAGAAACAAATCCTTCCGAACACCAACCCGCCGCCCGTATCCGCCATGGTGGTAACGAATCCGGCCCCCAGCCCGGTCGCGACCGCACCGGAGGCCCCATACCGCCTCGCAGGCCGCACAGCCCTCAAAGGCGCGGAGATATTCCGGCAAAGGAAAACAAACGCCGAGGACGGCGCAACAGGGGCTCGGTCCGTGCCGACCGCCCCGGTAACGATTACCAATGCACCGCCGGCATCCAACCAGCCGACAGTATCGATGCCGGCTGAAACCCAGGAAGCCCTGCTTTTGGCAACTTATGTCATCACCGATGCGGATCTGGACAAGCTCGCTTCCGACCGGGCCCTGGCGGTCCAAGCCTACCTGCTGCAAACCGGGAAGGTAACGGCCGCGCGCCTGTTCCAGAAGCATGAGTCCACGGGCAGCCCGCGCCAGCTCGGCTGCCGTGTTTATTTGCAATTTCGCTGAAGCTCCGCTCATTGAAGCAAGTCATTCGTAAGCTCCGGGTATTCGCTGCCCAATGCTGAATTTGGAAGGCCTGGTACGGGAGCGTTGTAACCGAGGGCAAAAGTGGAACCAGAGAAAAATGGTGCGCATAGCAGGACTTGAACCTGCACACCTTTCGGCACTACCACCTCAAAGTAGCGTGTCTGCCAATTCCACCATATGCGCAACCGGACATTTAGTAAAACAGCAATTGCCGCCGAACGCAAGGTTTTTCAATTCCCAAACAGGCCCTTCCAGCCATGCCACAGACCGGGTTGCAGGGGATGAAAGGAGTTGCCGGCGATCTTGTCGAGGTCAATCTGCAACAGCACATCGAGGGTGTTGGCCCCCCATTCCCCGGAGCGGAGGGCGTTTACTCCATAACCGTAATCCACAATAATTTTCCAGCGGTCGGATTTGGCCCGGTACAAAATCCCGCCGCCCACTCCGGTGAGCGAGTTGCCACGCTGCCCCATCCCGGGGAGATAATTCACCACGGCGGTGGCCGCCTCCGCGTTGAGATTCCATTGCTTGGCCGGATCCAGCGGGAGCAAATAACTGGCATTCACCAGGGCAAACTCCTCCGCGCTGAACTCCTGATAAAAATAGCCAGGCAGTGACAGGGGAAATTCGGCAGCGAGCGGCAGTGTACCGCCGAGCCGATAGGCGCTAAACCGGTCCGCGGTGATACTTGTGCCGGCCGTCAGACTGGCCGAAAAACTTTGCTGGCTTTTCGGCAGGGTGTAGACCAGGGCTGCCCGGCTCCAAAATAATTGGGTCGCACGTTCCACCACCCGGTCATAACTGCCGTCATTGTAATACCCATACGGGGTGGTGTCGGAGCGAAACTGACCTTCGTACCAGATGGACAGTTCCATAGCCAGCGCCGGAAACAACGTGGGTTCAATGCCGCCCCAGCGCAAACCCGTACGCACGGCAAAAGTGGTCCGGTTCTCAGGAACTTCAAAGTTCGCGGCCGTGCCGTCGGCAATGTAAGCGGAGTAATGCGCACTGCCTCGCAACACATAATTCAATGGGATAAGGTCGCCGGGATTAAATAAATGATACACACTGGAGGACACTTCCGCACTATCCCCGTCAAATGACTGATCAGAATAGTAGTTGCCCCCGCGCACCTCCGCATAATTATCTGCAAACCCACCGCCCGCCACACCAACGCCCAAGTCCGTGTTCGGGCCCAACAACCCCACGAATGCCAGTTCCGAATCCAAGTAAACCGGCGCGACCGCCAGCCGCAGCGTGATGTTGGTCTCCAGAAAATTCGGCTGGTTATGATAATAAAACGCATACGCCCCAAGCGGCGAACGTCCCTCAAATGCTTGCTGATAGCCCAGCTGAATCAGATCACGCGGGACGGGGTCCACTTGGGCCGCCACCCGAAGGGAGAGGCAGAGGAAAACTACGATCAACCATCGTCCCTGTAAATTCATCGTGTATTATCTAGGCCATTAACGAGGGATCGGCAAGTTGAATCAAGCCCTTGACGCACGCAGGTGGTCCGGCATTCGACAAATCCGCGCCGCGCTGATAACCTGCGGTGTGGTGTTTGACCATTTAAGCAACGGACGAAACCTGACCGGTTTACCTGTGTTATTTTCGGCATGAATTGGGTGGCTGCCAGCTTGCTTTCCGCGCTGTTCCTCGGGGTTTACGAACTGTGCACCAAGCACGCGGTGCGGGCAAACTCCGTGGCCCCGGTGCTATTTTTCAGCACCCTGACCGCGGCCTTGGTCTGGCTGGCCCTGCTAGCGGTCCAATGGTTGCATCCCGGGGCCTTGCCCGCGTCCCTGGTGCCGGGTTCCCTGACGTGGACGCAGCACGCGCAATTACTGCTCAAATCGTTCATTGTCGCATCATCTTGGGGGTTTACCTATCTGGCGGTAAAGCACCTGCCGTTATCGCTCGGTTCGCCCATTCGGGCGACTAGCCCGCTGTGGACCCTGGCGGGCGCGCTGATAATTCTGGGCGAGCGCCCCAGTCTGATCGAATTGCTGGGTGTACTGACCACGCTGGTTTCGTTTGTGGGGCTGTCGCTGGCGGGTCGGCAGGAAGGGGTGCATTTCCATCATAATAAATGGGTGGGGTTTATTCTGGTGGGCACGCTGCTGGGTTCGGTCAGCGCATTGTACGACAAGTATCTCCTGGGACGGCAGCATTTCACCGTGCCGACCGTGCAGGCTTGGTTCTCCATTTACCTGTTTGTCGGTTTTCTCCCGCTGGCCTTCGGGTGGTGGGCACGGTGGTGGCCGCGGGGCTCCTTTCAATGGCGCTGGAGCATCCCCCTGATCGCACTAGCCCTGCTGGTGTCTGATTACATTTATTTCAGCGCGCTGCGCGATCCCCATTCGCTGGTTTCGCTGGTGATGAGCCTGCGGCGGGGCAGCACGCTGCTGGCCTTTGCCGGGGGGATGTTGCTATTTGGAGAGCGCAATGGCTGGCGAAAATTGCCGGCGGTCCTGGGCATTCTCACCGGGATTTTGCTCACCATGATGGGGTGATTGCCCCGCGCTAACGCCCAATCAACTCATTGATATTGCGGCCCAGAAAGCTGGAGGAGAAACCCGCATTGCCTTGCAGATACAAGCCGGTGACAACCCTGACCAGACCAGTCGCCAAAACCAGCACAAAGGAGCAGGAAAGAAAAAGCCCAAACGCATGGGTCGGATCGGGGACCAAAAGACGCGGCAGACCGTCATACATCACCCAAATCGAAAGCATGATGCCGATCGCCCATGGGATAAATGGATTCATGCCCGGAAACGGATCCAGCAGGCGGAACAAAAACATCGGGCTCAAACTGCAAACCACCACGGTGAATGACCGGGAGTACGTATACGTGTCCCGCCCGTGGAAGGTGCGCCCCATCACCTGCACCAGCCAAGCACTGACCAAAATCATGACCAAATTCAGCACAAACTGCCCCGCCTCATAAAGGATCACCTGGTTTTGGGAAAAGGTGCGGACCTTGTGGAAATCGGGCTGCCATTTACCCCAGTGCTGCAAGCCCATGCCCTCCAGCACGGTGGTGATGATCATCATCGGCAACAGGCGCAAGAAAAAGACACGCACCACCCCCGGGGGCTGCAGTGCAATGCGATCCCAAGCGGTCGCCCCCTCGAACATCAGGATTAATGCCTGGAACATAAGTCGGAGACTATATTTCATTTTTTCATCTCCCGCAAGTTTCAATCATTCAATGTTTGGCGGGCCGGCTGCGAGAGAGCGTCCGCGCACTCCTTCCGGCCGGGGGGTTTTAAAGTGAATTTTTTTGAAAACCCGGCTTGTCTTGAGGCCGCCAATCGGGGACAACCTCCACATGACATCGGTTGTTCAAGTCGGCATTCATGCCAGCCAGTTCCCGGCGAGGGTCCGCCAGGATCTGCTGGAATCGTTGCGGTCGCTGGGGGTGAATCACAAATTTCATTACGATAGCGTTAAGCAAACGCAAAAATGGCTGGCCTTGCACCAGATATATTCCCCAACCCGAAATGACGCCGATTGCCTGGCAATTTACAGCCGAAGTTTCACGGCCGTCGCCGCCCGCATTCAAGCCCCGCGCGTCGTGGTGATTGGGCTGGGCTGCGGTGGCGGGCAGAAAGACTCACGTTTGTTGGGCGAATTGGCGGCGGGAGGGCGGACCGCCGCCTATGCACCCTGCGATGTCGCTGTGGCCATGGTTCTGGTGGCCCGGGAAGCGGCGCTGGCAGTGGTGCCGCCGGAACGATGTTATCCCTTCGTTTTCGACTTGGCGGCTGCAGCCGATTTGCCGGCCGTCTTTGCCGAATCGCTTGATCCCTTGGCGGCCCGATTGTTTACCTTCTTTGGCATGATTCCAAATTTTGAACCGCAGATTATTCTGCCCCGCCTGGCCGCCTTGATGCGGCCGGCGGATTTTTTACTATTCAGCGCAAACCTGGCGCCTGGCCCGGATTATGCCGCCGGCGTGCGGCAGATTCTACCGCAATACGACAATGCCCCCACGCGGGAATGGCTGATTGCGTTCCTGCTGGATCTGGGGGTGGAGCGGGCGGACGGAGAATTGCGTTTTGCCATTGAAGCCGTTCCGCCCGGGGGCCTGCAACGGGTGGTGGGAAACTTTCACTTCACCCAGGCCTGCCGGATTGAAATTGAGCGCGAAGTTTTTGATTTCTCCGCCGGATCAGTCCTGCGCTTATTTTTCTCCTATCGTTACACGCCCGACCGCATAGTGTCAGCGTTGTCGGAGCACGGTCTGCAGGTTCTCGATCAATGGCTTGCCCAATCGGGCGAGGAGGGCGTCTTTCTTTGCCGGCGCAATTAATTTCGTTCAAAAAACCTTCAGCGTATCCAGCACCCCGCGCACCCTGGCCACCTCGTGGGTGCGGAATAAATCTGTCTTCCCCAACGCGGCCAGTACCGCAAAAAACGGCTCGGCGCACCGTACTTCCTCGCCAAAATATTCAAACGCGTGTGGCAGCGCATGGCAGACGGGAAACCCCAGCGTCCGCAACCGAAACGTGTTCAAAAACACCTGCATCTGGTGGCGTACCCGCACCGCGCTGTCCTGCAAATTGCGGTAGTAAAAGCCCAGGCCGGGATCAATGAAGATTTTTTTGACCCCGTTTTTCTGGGCGGTCTCAATCTCACGTGCAAAATAATCTTGCAGCATTTGTGTGGCGTCGGCGCCAAAATCAAAATCACGCACCTCGCGCACGTTTTTGCCCTGCACATGGCAGATGATCACCGCCGCGTCATGGTCCGCCACCATGCGATACAATTCCGCGCTGTGTTCCGTTCCCGTCAGGTTGAGAATATTGGCCCCGGCCGCCAGACAAGCGCGGGTGACGGCAGGTTGGTAGGTTTCCACGGAAACAAGGATGTTCGCCGCGCGCAACTCGCGGATTACCGGCAGGAGTTGGGAATTCTGGGCCAGTTCATCCACGCGCGCGGCCTGTTCCAGGGTGGACTCGGCACCCACATCCACGATGTCCGCCCCCTGGGCGTCAAGGATCTTGCCGCGTTGAATCGCGCTGGCGGCAGTGAGGCAGACGCTCTCCCGGTACCAAGACCCGGCGGAGAGGTTAACCACGCCCATGATGGCGGGTTTGGAATTAAAGGCAAAGGACCGTCCGCCCACGGCAAATTCCGCCACCCGGACGGAGGCCGCCGCGCGGTGCTGATCCAGCAAGTCCGCCAATTGTTCAAGTTTCAGCATAGTGACAACCACAACCGGCGGCGGCGATTCGGGAAAAGTGGCGCGCCCGGCGCGATTCGAACGCACGACCGTCCGCTTAGAAGGCGGATGCTCTATCCAGCTGAGCTACGGGCGCAGCAGGCTTACACTAACCGCCTCCGTCTCACCGCGCAAGTGCGGTTCTCACTGACCCCGGGCTGGGCTGGAGCGCCGCGCCGGCCCCGCCTTCACGAAAGCGGGAGGAACGAACGGCGTGCATACCCGTCTCACCTTGGCTCAGTGGCTGCGACTTTGATTGAATTTTGCCCGGTCCTTTGGCATGGTGTCACCATGAAACAGTTCCAGCTCCTCGTTTTGTGCCTGGCCGTGGACCTTTTGGCCGGTTGCCAGAAGCCTGTGGTGGCGCCGACCGCTGCCGCCGCTCCTGGGCTGCCCACCCAGGCCCAGCCCAAGCTGGCCACCCTGAAACTGTATATCGGACCGGAAACCCTGGATGCCGAAATGGCCCTCACCCCTGAACAGGAGCAGACCGGCATGATGTACCGCACTAACATCCAGGACACCGATGCCATGATTTTCGTCCTCCCCTACCCCCAGCAAGCGAGTTTTTGGATGTATCATTGTCCGGAATCCATCTCGGCGGCCTACATAACGCCCGAAGGCGTAATCGCGGAAATTCATCATCTCGAGAAAATGGACACCAATCCCGTGACGGCCGGGGCGGGCAATATTCAATTCGTTCTGGAAACCAGCGATGGCTGGTTCGGCCGGCATAACATCACCCCCGGCATGGCCATCCGCACGGAGCGCGGCACCCTGGCAGAGACATTTTTGCGCAAATAAACTTATGCCCCAGACCCGTTCAGAAGCGCTGTTTGCCGAAGCGCTGAATTATATTCCCGGCGGCGTCAATTCCCCCGTGCGCGCCTTTCGCGCGGTAGGCGGACAACCCTTCTTTGTCAACCGCGCCCGCGGCAGCCGCGTGTGGGATGTGGACGGCCATGAATATTTAGATTATGTCCTCACTTGGGGACCAGCCATTCTGGGCCATGCGCATCCAAAAATCATCAAGGCCATAAAAAACGCGGCGGATCACGGTACCAGTTTTGGCATTCCCAATCCGTTGGAAGTGGACATGGCCCGCGCCATTTGCTCACGCGTTCCAAGTGTGCAAAAAGTGCGCATGACCAGCTCCGGCACAGAGGCCTGCATGAGCGCCATCCGCCTGGCGCGCGGTTTCACCCGGCGGGACAAAATTATCAAATTTGACGGTTGTTACCACGGCCATGTGGATTCGTTGCTCGTACGGGCCGGTTCTGGGGCCTTGACGTTTGGGCATCCCGACAGCGCCGGGATTCCGGCGGCCTTCACCCAGCATACTATTGTGGCGCCCTACAATGATGAAGCCGCCATCCGGGCGGTGTTTGCCGCCAACCCCGGGCAGGTGGCTGGCATTATCGTCGAACCAGTGCCAGGCAATGCCGGTCTGTACCTGCCCCGTCCCGGCTATTTGGAATTCCTGCGGGAAATCACCCGGGCCGAGGGCGCGCTGCTGATTTTTGACGAGGTCATGACCGGTTTCCGGCTCGCACCAGGCGGGGCGCAGGAACGCTTTGGCATCACGCCGGACCTGAGCTGTTTTGGCAAGGTCATTGGCGGCGGCCTGCCGGTCGGGGCCTTTGGCGGGCGGGCCGAAATCATGGATTGTTTGGCACCGTTGGGGCCGGTATATCAGGCAGGCACCTTGAGCGGCAATCCCGTGGCCATGGCGGCGGGCCTGGCCGCCCTGGAAGAACTGGGCGGGGCGACCACCGCCAAATCTGGACCTCCCACCGCGTATCAACAGTTGGAGACACTCGGAGCGCACCTTGAAGCCGGCCTTGCCGACGCGGCCAAATCGGCCGGCGTCCCCGTGCAGTTCAACCGCTGCGGCTCGATGTTTTGCGGCTATTTTACCAGCACCCCGGTGCATAATATGGCGGATGCCATGCACAGCGACCGCGAGCGGTTTAAAAAGTATTTTCACGGCCTGCTCCAAGCCGGGGTGTACCTGGCCCCCTCCCAGTTTGAGGCCGGTTTTATTTCCACCGCCCATACCCCGGCGGACATCGACCACACGGTGGCCGCCGCCGCCCGGGTCATGAAACAGC
>Ga0364866_10383_pt1 | contig 19589 bp, 19 predicted proteins | sample ExccelAu500001D3_3_FD_206913 | JGI IMG/M metagenome (GOLD analysis project Ga0364866, IMG submission 206913) | Enriched cells from Trout Bog Lake Hypolimnion, Wisconsin, USA - BchlTB.Aug13.5000.01.D3 | ecosystem: Environmental > Aquatic > Freshwater > Lake > Hypolimnion/Profundal zone | place... | reverse complement strand
GTGCGCAACGCCGTCGATCGTCTTGCAGAACTCGCGAAGCGTGTACAACTGTGCGCCCGACGAATACGCCCGGCAGGCCGCGAAAAAAGAAGAGTGGATTCGCGCCGGCATGTGCCTGGCGATAGGTCTGGCCGTGTCGGTGTTCATGCTGCTGTTTCTGATGCAGTCAACCGATCGCGGACAGGTGCTCTTTGCGGTTGCGGCGAGTTTTCTGGTGGCGTCGGTTGTGGCCCACCAGATGTTTCCCACGTCCAACGGCATGGTGGCGTGGCTGCTGCCGATTCTTTCGGCGGTAGGGTTTTACGCATTGGCGGCAACGTCGGTGATCAGCGGCCGGGCGAGTTCCTGGCGAGAAGTGCCTTTGTACGGCATGGCATTGCCCGTGGATTGGATGACACTGGGCATTGGCGCGGCCATGGCGGGGTTCTGGGTCAGTCAGCGCATTCATGAAGTGAAACATTTCGAGAGGATTGAGGAAAGGAAAGGACACGAACATGGCTAAACCTATCATCGGCGCACAGTTGTACACGCTTCGCGAGTTCTGCAAGACGATCGACGGCGTTGCGCACACATTTGAACGAGTCAAGAAAATCGGTTACACGGCTGTGCAGATTTCCGGCTTTGGCCCGGTGGATCCCAAGGACGTAGCCAAGGTGGTTAAGGACAGCGGCCTGAAGGTGGCCGTGACGCACATGGGCTGGCCTCGCTTCCAGACCCAGCTTGACCAGATCATCGAAGAGCACAAGATGTGGGGTTGCAAGCACACCGCCGTGGGCGGCTTGCCCAGCGAGTACTTCTGCCTGGAAGGCGTGACCCGGTTCATCAATGAACTCAAGCCCATCGCCGCCAAGCTGGCCGCGAACGGCCTGGATTTTTCGTACCACAACCACCATCACGAGATGGCCAAGTATGAAGGCAAGACCTGGCTGGATCGCCTGTATGACGACACCACCGGGGATCTGCTCAAGGGCGAGATTGACACCTACTGGATCCAGGCGGGCGGCGGAAGCCCGGTGGCCTACCTGAAGAAACTCGCCGGCCGCATGCCGGTGATCCACTTCAAGGACATGATCATCCTGCCGAATCACGAGGTCCGCATGGCCGAGATCGGCGAGGGCAACCTGGACTGGGCGGGCATCATCAAAAACGCCACCGCCGGCGGCGTGGAATACGCCCTGGTGGAGCAGGACAACTGCTACGGCCGCGACCCGTTCGAGTCGCTGGAAATCAGCTATCGCAACCTGCGGAAGATGGGCCTGAAGTAACCCATCCGCTGCGGCTGTCTTCGGTCGCAAGGTTGTCAGGCAGTGTAAAGCAAAGAGCCTGCGGTGTATGACTACGCCGTGGGCTCTCTTTTATTGCTGTGCCGCGATGGGGCGGCAGTTCATGTTCCGTCGAACCGGCACAGGCTCAGGTGGTGCTTCTCGCGTTTCCTTTCGCTTCAATCTCAACGCCAAGAGCCTGCGGACTGCTTATTCCTCGCCGATTTCCTCGGGCGTGAGAGTGCGAATGTGGATGTCCCGGAGTGCGCCGTGGGTTTTCCAGGTGGCAAAGCCCAGTGGCATGCAGTCTTCCACTTCCCACCGCACGCCGATTTTGCGGTTCTCCACCGTGCGGTCCACGTTGATGATCTTCTTTTCATCCAGCCAGGCGACGATGGCCTTTTTGGTGATCCGCATGCGGACGCGATACCACTGGCCGTTCTCGTAGTCGATAGTTTGCGAGGTCTCGTTGTCGGATGCGTCGCGGAACTCCAGGCATGACAGCCCTGTCATGGTGCCGCCCCAGCCGCCCAGAATCAGCGTGATGCTATCCTTGTCAACCGGCACGGTCAGGCCGCAGAAAAAGTCGCCGCCTTCCACGCGCATGGCGTCCAGTTCAATTTCGTAATTGTCATGCGGTATGGCCTTGCCCGTGTACACAATGCCCGTGCCCGCTTCGCCCATGTCGAGATGCAGTTCGTCTTTCTTCACAAACACCTTGCCGCTCTTGGCCCAGGGGAGCGTCTTCCAGCCCGCGAGGGTCTGGCCGTCAAACAACGCAACCCACTTGCCGGGCACGTAGACGCTGGGCTGCGGTGTTGGTGCGGAACTGGCCTGCGTGGCGGCATCAGCCGGCTTGGTGTCGACAGCCAAAGTCGCAGGGGCGGACGCAGATGTCGCCGGCGCGGAGGTCGGCGTGGAAGTGGGTGATTTGGTGCACGAGCACAGTCCGCACGCGAAGGCGGCTGAGAGGAGACAGACAGCGGCAACGCGGGCGGGGGGGGGTGGGTTTGGATGTTCGCGGCATGTGCATTGGCGTCTCCATTTCTGTCCCGGACTCACCCGGGCGTGTTTACTGCTTGCATGATAAGAGCAACAGGCCCGGCATACAACAGGGTTTGCGACTGTGACGCGAGGAGTAATGACGGGTATTGGGGGTTGAGACGCGGCGAAACCGTCTCCAATCCTCCCCATGTTGCCATTTAGAAATGCTGTTTGTCGACCCTCGCGGGCAGGTTGCCGAAAACCCCAGTGTGTATAATACCCTTGATAATATTAGTTAAATCGCTATTATCGGTCCCACATGCACCCGTAGCTCAATGGATAGAGCACTGGTCTTCGGAACCAGGGGTTACAGGTTCGACTCCTGTCGGGTGTAGTGCCCGTAGGGCACTAGAGCAGGTGAGCAGTAGAACAGGCGAGCAGTGGAGAAGCGACTGACGCCTTTGCATAGCCCTCGGGGTATCAATACGGCCTTGCTCACCTGCGGTCTCCTGATCTCCTGTTCGACTGTTCAAATATGGGGTTTCCAATAGCTTTCATGTTTGAGAATCTACAAGTCTACCAGAAAGCGGTCGATCTGGCTGATCACGTTGCCGGATTGACAGAAAAATTTCCTCGCGGTTATTATTTTCTTGTCGATCAATTGAACCGGGCTGCACTCTCCGTTGCCGCAAATCTTGCGGAGGGTAACGGGCGATTTACCAAAGCAGATCGTCGGAACTTTTTTACAATTGCCAGAGGTTCAACGCAGGAGTGCGTGCCGCTGCTTGAGGTGGCTCGGCGGCGAGGCTTCATCGGTGATGCATGTCATGCGGAACTTCGGACTTTACTGGAAGTAATCGCCAAAATGATCAGTGGCCTGATTAACGGTTTGGACAATCGCGCGTAGTGCCGCTCCGCTGCACTAGAGCGGGGGAACAGGCGAACAGTGGAGAAGCGGCTGATGCCTTTGTATAACCATCGGCGGTTTTAATGCCTGGATTGCTCTCTTACGGTCTTTTCTCCACTTTCCGCTCCTGTTTCGTTAAAATGCGGGCATGTCTTTTACGTGAATAGCTGAAAAACGCCTGAAACAGGATCGGCCTGGTAGCCCATGAGTTCAAACGCACAAATCGTTCCGCATGTGATTACGGTGGATGTCGAGGACTGGTATCAGTCCACCGTTGACGCCGCTGCGCCCATTTCGGACCGGTTCTGTAAATCGACCCGGGCGGTGATGGAAGCCATGGCAAAACGCGGGGTGAAGGGCACGTTTTTTGTGCTCGGCCTGGCGGCAGAAAAGAACCCCTCCATCGTTCGCGAGTTGGCGGCGGCGGGGCACGAGGTACAGAGTCACGGCTACGGCCACGTGGAAGTGTTCAAGCTGACCGAGGATCAATTCCGGCAGGATCTGCTGCGGGCCAAGGGGCTGCTGGAGGACTTGATCGGCCGGCCGATTACCGGGTTCCGGGCGCCGTCGTTTTCCATCGATCACCGGACACCCTGGGCGTTTGACGTGCTGGCGCAGACGGGGCACCGGTACGATTCATCCATTTTTCCGATGCAGATGCGGCGGTACGGCGTGAAGGGTTTTGCCCTTGTGCCGCAGATTGTAACGACGCCCTTCGGGGCGCAGCTGGTGGAAGCGCCGGTGGCAGTCGCGGAGTTTGCGGGACGGCGCTGGCCCGTCGGCGGCGGGGGATATTTTCGTCTCTGGCCGTACGGATTGCTGCGGCGGGCGTTTGCCGGACTGGTCCGGCAGCAGCGGCCCGGCGTGGTGTACTTCCATCCGTATGAATACGACGCCGACGAGATGGCCTACTACAAGGATCAACTCTCCCTGAAATTGCGGCTGCACCAGGGACTGGGCAGGAAAGGTTTTCCCCGCAAGGTGGATTGTTTCCTGCGGGATTTTCGCGTTGTGACATTGGGCGAACTGCTGGCGCCGTTGGTGAACCAGTTGCCGGCTTGACGAAATTGCGGACAGGAGCTTGAAGGGCATGGAAGAACTGAAATTGGCGCACATCGGGATTGCCGTGAAGGACATACACGCCTTCGGGAAGATGATGCAGGATTTGCTCCAGGCCCAGCCGATCAGCGCGGTGGTGGAAGACCCGAACCAACAGGCGTTTTTGCAGATGTTCCGTTCGGGGCAGACCTGCCTGGAACTGATCGCCCCGGCCGGGGAAAAGTCGCACGTGCATACAGTGTTGAAGCGTCAGGGCGAAGGGCTGATTCACATGTGCTATGAAACCGACGATCTGGCGGCCACCCTGGCCAGGGCGAGAAAGGCAGGAATGGTGGTGTTTCGCCCGCCCGTCGAGGCGGCGCTTTTCGGCGGAAAGAAAGTGGCCTTCGCGATGATGCCCAACACCATGGTGATCGAGTTTGTGGAGGCGGGATGGGCGCAAGGCATGGAGCAGGCTCCGACGGTTGAATGATTTAGAGCCCATCCATAATGAATCGTCCAGATTGATCCGAGACGTAAAGGGTATCGATTTGTTAGCTTTCGTTTTGCCTCTGCGTCGGTCGTTTTGTCAGGAGCTCTTATTGATTCGTAAAAACCCTTGAAGAGATTGCTTTATTATTCAGGGTAAATGTGCAATAACGTAAAATGACATCGGTTATTGACGGCATTTTTTTTTTTTTGATTGGCGAGCATTCGCTTGTCTGTTATTCTTCGCTAAGTAGAAATGCTGTATGTTTGTTAGTGGGGCATTTCCACTAGCACATCGATGAGCGAGGAACAATGCATATCGAATGCGGGTGCGTCTCAGGCAGGCTATTTGAAGTTGTAGCTGGGTATTCGGCATGGAGAATTAGTGTTGTTTCCTGACAATAAAAAATTTGCCTTTACCATTCTTGACGATGCGGATCGCGGTACTGTCGAGAATTTACGCCCGATTTATGGGCTTCTGGATGAGTTGGGGATGAAGACAACGCTGGCGGTCTGGCCGCTGGCGAATGCAGCCGAGGGGAAGATTCCTGCCGGAACATTGCAGGATGCGGACTACCTTCAATTTTGCAGGGAACTGGAAGCCAAGGGATTTGAAATTGCGTTGCACAGCGTGCGGAATCATGACGCCCGCCGTGAACTTGTCGAGCAAGGCCTGAAGATATTCCGGGAACTCATGCACCACGATCCGATTGTGCATTGCAATCATGCCACCAACCTGGAGAGCCTTTACTGGGGCAAGAGTCGGTTCTCGTCAGCCATGAACCGGGCGATCTATGGCCTGATGACGTTCATTCACGGGAAAAGCAGAGTATTTGAAGGGCATCTGGAAGACTCGCCGTTTTTCTGGGGAGACCTTTGCAAAGAGCACATCAAGTATGTGCGGGGCTTTACCTTTAATGACATCAACCTCCTGAAACACGGTTGCCTGCCTTATCATGATCCGGCCCGGCCTTTCGTGAATTACTGGTTCAGCACGGCCGAGGCGGGGATTGTTCGGACGTTCCGGGAAATGATTTGCGAAGAGAATCAGGATCGCCTTGAGGCGGAGGGCGGCATCTGCATTCTCTCGACCCACTTCGGCAAGAAGTTCACCGACGGTAAAACCGTCCATCCTCAAATCGAGGCATTGCTTCGACGGTTGGCCCGCAAGAATGGCTGGTTCGTTCCGGTGAAAGATGTTCTGGAATACATGCAGACGCTTCAACGCGACCCCGTCATTCTGCCTGATCAATTATGCCGGTTGGAGTTCCACTGGCTTTTTCAGCAGTTGTACGCCCGCTGCCGGAATTTCTGGAATTCCCCAAGGTAATTTCCTCTCAAGCCCACAGTTTCAATTCCCCTATGATTCATGAGTGGCCGTGGCTTCATCCGTATGCCTCATAGGTCAAGGTTTCCGAAATCCCCTGATCCTGTGAATCGGGACGGCCATAAGCGGTTATTGGCGGCAAAAAAAAACGCGACACTCCGTATGATTCACGAGAAGACGCGTCATCATTTTCTGCTATAATCCGCCCTGTGCTAAGACGTTGTATTGCCTGAAACAACGTGCACTCCGTGGTTCGTCTGAGTCTGATTGTGGAGTTTGGTTTGATGAAGAGATTGTTTCTCTACATAATAACACTTTGTACTCTGTTTGTACCGGGTATTGGCGGCGGTAGCGGCGCCAATTCGCCAGGTGTTCACGTGGAAGTCGTCATGGTTTGTTTTGTGGCGATCAGTCTGTTTTTTCTTCGTTCGCCGGGGCAGCTTTTTTTCGGACCGTATTTGCGGATCATTACGCTGCCTTATATCGCGATTCTGATGTATATGCTCATTCTTACCTGGGGTGTTTCCGGCTCGAACATGCCGATGTACATCGCGGTGAACATGATTGGCGCGTTGGGGCGTTTCAGAGGCTTTATTTACGCCATTGTGCTTTTTGCCTTGCTGACGGATCGAAAGACCATTGCTGGCATGGTGAACATGGTTGTGCTGTGCATCGTGTTGGAGTTTGCCCTGCTGTACATGCAAGCGCAAGACCTGTTCGGCGTAAACTCCTGGTTAAGTCCTTTGTATCGCTCTTCCGGTACGGAGGGTATGGGCACTCGCGTTTTCGGCTCCACGGGCAATCCCAATGTTACAGGGACCATCCTTTCGGCGTTTGGAACCCTGGCGTTTTCCCGGGTTGTCTTTGATTCCAGAAAAATCCCCCGCATCATTGCCGCCATCAGCGTTTTGCTGGCTCTGGTGGGGTGCGTCTGGCTGGCCCAAACGCGACAGGGTACTCTCTGTCTTCTGGCGGGGTGCTTGGTAGTGCTCATGATCGCGATGCGCTGGCCCCAGCGGAGAGCCATGAGTTTGTTCGTGATTATTGCAATGTTCCTCCTGTTCCTGTTTGGTCTGTCGCTGTTGTCGAAGGATCAGGAACTGGCGAATCGATTTGCCGTTTTCTCCGGCGAACGATCTCTGACGGAAGAAGGTTCGGTGGCCGCACGCTTTGAGCACCTGGAACAGGTTCAAGGAATGAACCCGGTATGGCTTTTGCTTGGGCAGGGAATCACTATTACCGAAGGCTTGGACAGCGAGCTTCTTAACACGCTTTCCGTTGTGGGCGTTCCCGGTGTTTTTCTTCTCCTGGTGATTATGCTGCGACCCGGATTGCACCTGTTTTCCCGGGCGCGGCGAATGGAGTCGGACGATCCTGATTTGTGGATTATCGTGGGGGGGGCGGCCTTGTGTGTTCCTGTGGTTTTGGCGTCGCTTCTTAATTCGATATGGAGCAGTCCGCAGGTGATGTCTCTGTTGATGACTGTGTATCTGCTGCCGCTTGCCCTGCTCACGATCCGGGATTCAGAGGATGATGCGGCGTGGGAACTGGAAGCCCAGTATCCCGTGTCGTACCAGTGAGCGGTGCGTGCTTTTATGAGTTACTGATCGACTCCCAGGATGTTGCAGAGATTGGCGCCCGAAGAAATGCAATTGTTTTGTCGATAGGTCGGAAATGGATCTTCTGGAGAAAAACAAATCCGCTTCGCCGGAAGTGAAAGCCTCTTGCCGAGTGGCTCACATCACCACGTCGCATCCGGCGATGGATGCCAGAATTTTCTATCGCGAGGCCGCTGGGCTCAAGGAATTGGGTTTTGACGTGTGCGTGGTGGGGCCTCACCCCAAACGCGAAGTAGTCGATGGTATAGAAATCCTGCCAGTTTCGAGGCCGGGGAATGTTTTCCTTCGCATGGCCATGACGCCCTGTCGCGGATTGCGTGCGGTGATGCGGTCCAAAGCTTCCCTGGTGCATTTTCACGACCCTGAACTTCTCCCCGTGGCCCTGCTGACGAAGTGGTTTTCCCGCAAGAAGGTTGTTTTTGACGCCCATGAGGATATCTCCCTGCTGGGGCTCAAGGATTGGGTGCCCGGCTGGCTCAAGAAGCCTCTCATGGCGACGATGACGGCGGTGGACAAGTTCTGCGCCAGCCGCGTGGACGCCGTGGTGACGCCGACCCGGTTGCTGGAAGACCGGTATCGGGCCATCGCTCCCCGTGCCATGACGTTTGTGAATTATCCTGCTCCGAGCTTTCTGGCCGAGCGCGACCATGTCTGGACGCCCCAGGATCAGCGTCGCAACGAGGTGGTTCACCTGGGCACACTGCGGATCGTTCGGATGGAGTTTCTGCTGAAGGTGGCCGAGCAGTTTTTGCAGGCGCACCCCGACTGGACCTGGACGCTGCTGGGAATGCACGAGCAGACAATGAAGTGGTTTGAACAGAGGGTACCCGCGCATTTACGGGGGCGTCTGGTGGGAGTCGGCAAGATTCCCCACATGGAAGTCGGACAGCGGCTTTGCCAGGCCAAAATCGGCATCAATTACCATCCGCTGGACAGCCGACAGGTCCAGGTGGCGATTCCCCTGAAGGTGTTTGAATACATGGCCAGCGGTCTGCCGGTGGTTACCACCCGCGTGCCTTTGCTGGTGGAACTTGTGCAGGATTGCCCCGCGGTTCATCTTTGCGACGACAGCGTGGAGAGCTACCTGGCGGCCCTGGAGAGCCTGACGGACGAGCCGCGTCGCCAGTCGCTCGGCGCCCTGGCCCGACAGTTCAGCGACGAACGGTTCAATTGCTCCGCGGAGGCCCGCAAACTGGGCGCTCTGTACTCCGATATCTTTTCGGGGAGGGGCGGAGCATGAGCAGAAAACTGATTGTAAACGCCGACGGGTTTGGCTTCACCTATGGGAACAACCGGGGCATTCTGGAATGTCTTGCGGCCGGAGTGGTCAAGAGCGTCAGCGTGAATTCCAACTTTCCGGCGTTTGAAGAAACCGGCCAGCTTAGTGGATTTCCAAACGTTTCCGTCGGGGTGCACCTGGATTTATCCGTGGGCCCCTGCGTGTCCGATCCTGCGAGCGTTCCGGATCTGGTGAATGAGAAAGGCGAGTTTCTGGGGGTTGAGTTTCACAAGAAGGCGCTTCACGGTTTGATTCCTCACGAGCAGATGGTGCGGGAGTTGCGGGCACAGGTGAAGAAGTTTGCAAAGTTCGGCGTTGCCCTGACCCATTGGGACAGCCACCAGAACATGCACCTGTATCCGCCGTTTTTTGAGGCGGCGGTGGAAGTGGCCAGGGAATTCGGCATCCAGCGGATGCGGACGCATTACCATTACCTTTTTACAAATTCGTCCTACCGCGGCCTGCGGGCGACGGCACACCTGGTGGTTAATCCCCGCCGGGCCGCCGTTTACTGGCATTCCAACCGGATGATGCGTCGGGCGAAGGCGGCGGGTTTTCGCATGGCCGAGCGTTTGATTTCCGTTGGCGTGATCGGCGGCATGCGAAAATTTCAACCGCAATTCTGGTTGGAGTTGTTCGACCGCCTGCCCGACGGAATATCCGAGTTGTATTGCCATCCCGGCTATCCCGACACCACGCTGGAAGGCTATGCCAAGTACGTATTTGAACGGGAAGAAGAGCTGAAAATCCTTCGTGATCCGGAACTGGCGGAGGAAGCCGCCCGACGAGGCGTGGAACTCATTTCCTTTAACGAGATATAATCGCCGGCGATTTTCGGCGAAAGCGAACATGGACCCAAAGCAAAACGAAACGGTCAGTCTTGCCGCCTATGCCGGCAACGTCGCCAGGCACGCCAAGGTTGTCTGGATTGAGGACGTACCCTGGCGGGTGGAAGGTCCGGTGTTGTCTCCGCTGGCCATGCCGCACACCATGAAGCCTGTCAACCGTGAAGAACTCCGGCAGACCATGCATGACACTAAAACACTCCTGGCTGCGTGGAACGACGCGTGGAACGTGGCCGAGTGCGACTGGTGGTGGGTGTGCGCCGATGCCGCGGATTACGACATGGCCCAGTTCAAAAAGAACGCGCGGTACGATATCCGGCAGGGGCTCAAAAACTGCACCGTCCGTCGCGTGGAGGCGTCCTGGCTGGCAGAAAACGGCTACGCGGTGTATGCCGCCGCTTTTTCGCGATATGGCACCGAGCCGAATTTGAAAACCTCAAAAAAGTTTGCCGATGAGGTACTGTGGGCGGGCGGATATTCGGGTCGAGAAAACTGGGGCGCATTCATCGGCGACCAACTGGTCAGCTTTGCCAGTTGCATTGTTATCGACAACGCGGTGTTGTTTTCCTGGGCCAAAGCCGACCCGGAGCAACTCAAGCATTTCCCCAACAACGCGCTGTATTACGAACTGACGCGCCACTACCTGTGTGACCGGAAATTCCAATACGTGGCCGATGGCGCCAGGGTGATCCGTCATGAAACGCGGATGCAGGATTTTCTGGAAAAGATGGGATACCGGCGGATCTACTGTCCTTTGCGTGTGGAGGCCTCGCCGCTTCTCCAGGCCGTGGTGCGTAGTGGCGTCCATCGCTGGGGACGCTGGCTGGGGGTTGTGAAACAATTGCGGGGCAAGTTGGATAATCTCGGGCAGGTTGCAAAACTGCTGAAGATTGCGAATTCCTGCAAAAACATTCCAGCCGGCGACGGCAAGCAGGTGCAATTGTGAGGCGATTGATTGTAAATGCGGATGGGTTTGGCTTTACCTTCGGAAACAACCGGGCCATCCTGGAAGTGCTGCCGCACGGGTTTATCCGCAGCGTGAGCGCGAACGTAACCTGGCCGGCGGTGAAGGACGTTACGACGATCCTGCGGGATTTTCCTCACGTGAGCGTGGGCGTTCATTTAAACCTCACCGTGGGGCCGTCGATTTTGCCCGCCCGGGAAGTGCCCTCGCTTGTCGGTTCCGATGGCGAGTTCCACGGGAATCGCTTCCCGGCGCTTGCCCGCAAAGGGCTGCTGAACCTCGACGAAATGAAACGCGAACTTCGCGCCCAAGTCCGCCGCCTGCGGGATCTGGGCGTGCCGATCAGCCACTGGGACAGCCACCAGGGACGCCACCTGCTGCCGGGATATTTTGAGGCCGCGCGCGATGTGGGCCTGGAAGAGGGCATCCGGGCGAGCCGTTCGCACACGTATTACCTGATTTTGCCGGGGAACCGGCCGCTGGGCCTGGCGAAGTATTATTTGCATCACCCCCGACAGGTGCTTACCCACGTCCTGGCCGCCGGTCGCATGCGGAACCTCCGCCGCGCGGGCGTCCGTCTGCCGGACCACCGCATTCTCCTGAACGCCATGGGACCCGCGGCGGTGTATCGTCCCGAGTGCTGGCAGACGCTTCTGGAGAAGCTCCCCGAAGGGACGGGTTTTATCGAGTGCCATCCCGGCTATCCCGACGAACAGTTGAAGAAGTATTCGAGCATGGTGGAGTCGCGTGAAAAGGAACTGCAACTCTTTCGCGATCCCGCGTGGCTCGACCGGGCCAGGGCAGCCGGCGTGGAGATGGTTAGCTGTGCGGCGCTGGAATAATTTGCTGAATTGAATCAGAAACGTCGCAGAACGAAGTCTGGCAGAAGGTAATTGAGGAACATGGAAAACCGGCTGACGCGATCAATTTATGATCACAGCCCCGTATTCTTGCAGAATCTTTTTTCGTCGCTTTACGGCTGGCGAAAAATGAAGGCAAGATACGGAGCGATCTACCATGAACTCTTCGAGTTCTTCGGCCAGTCCGCGTCCTGGTCGGCCCAGCAGTTGCAGGAATTCCAGAACCAGAAACTCCAGCAGATGGTGCGCCATGCCTACGAACACACCGCCTTTTATCGCGAGCGGATGGACGCGGTCCATCTTGGGCCCGACGACATTCGCACGGTGGCCGACCTGTCCAAGCTGCCCCTGCTGAACAAGGAAGACATCCGAGCGAGCGGCAGCAGAATGCTCTCGGACGCCTACCGGCCCGAAAGCATATTTTCACACGTTACCAGTGGCAGCACTGGCTTGCCGATGACCCTGCACACCGGTCCTGATGCGTTGCAGATGGCGTATGCGTTTCACTGGGCGCGGCGCAGGCCAGGAGTGAAGCGGGGCGACCCATATGCCAGTTTTACCGGTCTGCAGATTGTCCGCCCGGGCGCAACGCGTCCGCCGTTCTGGCGCGATAACTGGGCGGCGCATCAGCGGATGTATTCCATTTTCCATATGAACGACCGCAATCTCGTTCATTACGTCCGCGAGTTGGACCGCCATGCCGCCAGATACCTGGACGGCTATCCGTCGCCGGTGTACCTGATTGCCGAGTACATCGAACGAACCGGCCAGAAGTTTGGCAACTATCCGCAGGCCGTGTTTTCCACCTCCGAGGAACTCCAGCCGCACTACCGGGAAACCATCGAACGCGTTCTTCGCACCAAGGTGTGGGACAGTTACGGGCAGGGCGAGTTCGCCGCTTCGATCACGGAATATTCCTGCGGCCATCTTCATTATGACATGGATTACGGCGTCATTGAGTTTATTGAGCAGGGGCGCGAAGACGGCCTGGTCAAGGCGGAGGTGGTTTGCACGGGCCTGTACAATTACGCCTGGCCGCTCATCCGCTATCGCGTGGGCGATCTGGTGCTGTACGATCCGACGGAAACTCCCGGCCCGGCGTGCGCGAACCAGGGGCGGATTATTCGCAAAATCCTGGGGCGAACGGGCCAGTATTTTGTGCTGCCCGACGGTACGCGGGTGACCAACATCTCCGTGATCGCCAAGAAGTGCCGCAACATTGTCACTATGCAGGTGTTGCAGAAAACGCCCGACCGGATCGAGCTGCTGGTGCAGAAGGGCAAGGCGTTTGTGCCCGCCGATGAACAGCACATGCTGGACATGTTTGCCGCGAAGGTCGGCGGCGATCTTAAAATTGATGTTCGATACGTGAACGAGCCGCTGCTGTCGCGGAGCGGGAAATTCCTGTCCATCATCTCCCAGTTGGACCAGAATCGAGTAAGATAATCGCCATGTCTCAAGAGGAAAACAGCAAACAGAATGCACCAGACGCGCAGGCGGCACTGACTCCCGCCGCGCCGTCGCTGAGCATTATCATACCAGCCCTCAACGAGCATCACTTCATCGGCAAGTGTCTGGATTCGCTGCTCCAGCAGGACTACCCGGTGGACCAGGTGGAAATTCTCGTAATCGACGGCCGGAGTCAGGACGACACCCGCCAGATTGTGGAAGATTACTCCCGCCGCTATCCGCAGGTGCGTTTGCTGGATAATCCCAGGAAGATCACACCGGCGGCCTTGAACGTGGGTGTGCGAAACTCCCGGGCGCCGATCATCGTGCGGATTGACGCACACTGCGAATATGCCCGTGACCACGTTTCACGCTGCGTGAAACTGCTGAAGGAATCTGGGGCCGACAACGCCGGCGGTGCGCTGGATACGGTGGCCGGCGCGGACACCACCATCGCCAAGGCCATTGCCTACTGCCAGGGCAGCTCCTTCGGGTTCGGCGGGGCCAAGTATCGCCAGGAGGGTGGCAAGCCGGGCCCTTCGGACACGGCGGCATTTGGCACCTACCATCGAGAGCTTTTTGACAAGATCGGCCTGTTTGACGAGGATCTCCTCCGCAATCAGGACTTCGAGTTCAACTGCCGGATCATTTCCAACGGCGGCATGGTGTACTGCGACCCCTCGATCAAGGTCACGTATTTCAGCAGACCGACGCTGAGCACGTTTTTGAAGATGCTGGGCAAAAACTCGCTGTATCACTGGATGATGCTGCGGAAGCTACCCAAGGCGTTTCGGTTGCGGCATACGATTCCAGCGGTGTTTGTGATGATGCTGGCCGTGCTGGCGATTGGGGGAATCTTCTGCCGGTTCTCGCTGATGGCGTTGGGTGGCTTGCTTGTTGTTTACGCCGCCGCCGCCGCGGTGGGGGCGTGGAAGGTGGCGGCGAAGTACGGGGCAAAGTATTTCTTTGTTATGCCGATGATCTTTTTCCTGAGCCACCTGTGGTATGGAGTGTACACGTGGGCAGGATTCATTAAATTTTTCCTGCTTCGACATCATGGCGCCGCCGGCCAGGGCGAGCAGACCGGAAGGTGGTAACCCAATGGCCGATGCCAAAACCCCGCTGATAACATTGCCCACCGATACCGAGGAAATTGATTGCCCCATTTGCGGCGGCAAGAAGCGAACGTGGCGATGCGACGAGAAGGGCTGGAAGATATGGACGTGCGCCCAGTGCGGCCACACGTATGTATCCCCGCGCCCAACGGAAGACTTTCTGAAGCGTTACTACGAGAGCTGCTACCTTTCCAGTTCACAGGACGCCGGCCAGCAGTGGGAAGGCAAACTCGGCGGAATATTCGAGTCGGTGATCCAGTCCGTAGACCGTTATCACCCGGGCCGTGGGGATTTTCTGGAAGTAGGCGCCGGGTTTGGCGGATTGCTGGAACTGGCCGACCGCAACGGTTGGCGGGTGTCCGGGATTGAGCCCAGCGAGTCGGGCGTGGCCACCATCCGCCAGCGTCTGGGCGATCGGGCGGCCGTTTATCAGGGTCTTTTTGAAGAGTTTGACTTGCCTCCCAATTCCTTTGATTGCCTGGCCATTCTGAACGTGATCGAGCACGTTCGCGATCCGCTCAGTGTGTGCCGAAAAGCGTTTGATCTTCTCCGCCCCAACGGGTGCATCGTGATTCGTTGGCCGCAAATGCTGTTCCTGAACCTGATGCGAAAGAAGATGGGCGCTCCCGAGCCGGAATTGCTTGGAGCTCCGGCTCATCTCCACGACTTCTGCGACAAGAGCGTTCGCCGCATGCTCGCCGAGGCCGGGTTCAAGGATGTCCGCCACTGCTGGAGCAGCACCCGTGATGTGTTCTCCAGTTCCAGAGGCGTCAAGCGGATGTTGTTCCGGGCGACCAAAACGCTGGCTTATCTCACCCACGTCCTGAGCGGCGGACGTCTCATCACGCCGTTCGTGGCCCGTCTGACGTTGGCCCGAAAGCCGTAAGATGGCCCGTCGCAAGCCGCCCGACGCGAGGCGAGCGGGTTACTTCCCGCCTTCGACCAATCCCTTGACAAAGTCAGCGGTGGCTGCAAATTTCCATGTGTCGCCGCCATCTTCCGACATCAGCAGCACGGGGTCGTGCGGGTTGACGCTTCCACAGTTAAACCGGTTGCTGTTCCAACTGGTCACGTTTTTTACCACCAGCCCATCGGCGGGCCACTTCCGGCGGTACGCGTCGATTTCCGGCTCCGTGAGATAGTTTGCGAAATAGGAATAATTGAGAAAGAGCCTTCCTTTCCGGTCGATGCTGAGTTTGTGATACCAGCAACTGTAGTCGCTGTGGAACGGGATCACCAGTTCACGTGTGTTCTCCCAGTCTGCGCCCGCTTTCTTTCGTGTGTAGCTCAGGCCCATATGGCTCTCGGGGAGATAGGCCTGCCGGATCACCAGGTGCAGGGTGTCTTCCGGATCGCAGACCAGGGCGATGTACGACAGACTGATATTGTTGATTTTGTCGGGCGTTCCGATGGACGATGCCTCCGACCAGCCGCTGGTGGTGCTGTTGGGCTCGCGGGATCGCATGTACAGCATCTTCTGGCCGTGGGCGCCCATAATGACGTGCAGGTATCCCTTGCTGTCGACGCAGACAGCGGGCATGCAGTGTGCGTCAGGGGAGCCTTTTCCGGCCATGCCCAGAAACACTGTCGGCCCCATTTTGCGGGTTATGCGATCAAACGTGGCGATGTACTGCGGCGTTCCGCTCTCGCCGTTTGGCGCGGTCGCTCCCGGCCAGATGATGTGGGTTTTGTCGCCGACGGTGACGACTGAATTTGCTGCCCCGGAATGATTGGGCACCATCAGGGAATCGCTCGACACCTCCACCGGCCCCTCCGAAAGCAGCTTGCCGTTTGCGTCTTTTTCCGGCGCCAGCAACAGGAGGGTTTTATCATGAAAAATCAGGATTGCCGGCGGATGGGTCATCGTGTTGTGGCCGGCCCAGTATTCCAGCCGGGCGCCGCCCGGGGGCAGGCGATACACCTCCCACGAACGGCAATGGTCCATCGACTTGGCCAGCAGCGACAGTCCGGGATTGCCGCCCCGCAAGTATCCCATGCCGTCCAGGTGCATGTAGGCGATGTCCGCGGCATCGAATACGACTCGCTCCTCCTGGAACTCGCCGGTGCGGTAATGCTCGTTGAATCTCCTGGCATTAAGCTCGCGGATGAAGTCCAGCTTGAGCCACCTCCCGGAGGAATCCAGCGTCTGGACCATGTGCCCGACGCGAATGTAAGGCCGGTTCTGCGAGTCGAAGTCGATAATATTGGGCTGGAATTCCGGGGCATACCCCAGCAACTCCCGCTCGCCCAGCCAGTAGGGCTGATGGCGGATCGGCGTGATGGACTGCGGCGATGTCGTCGGCTGCGTGTCGGCGGCGGATGATTGCCCGAGCCCCGCCCATGCCAGTGCAGCCAAGGCGGCCACGCAGAGCAGTTTACGATTGCACATGTTGCGAAAAACGTTCATTTCAGGTTGTCCATGCTTGCGGGTAACCGCAAGTTCTTTGTGTGTAAAACAGCCTCAACCGCATCGACGGCCGCTTGAACGGCCTGGTTCAGAGAGAACAAGTTTTGCACCCGCCGCTGTCCCGCGGCCCCCATCTCCTGCGACAGTTTTGGATTGCTCAGCAGTTGCTCCACGGCCTTGTAAAAGGCATCCACATTTCCAGGCTCAACCAGCAGGCCGGTGACGCCGTTTTCCACGGCATCGCTGTTGCCGCGAACATCGTATGCAACAACCGGCTTTCCGGCGGCCTGTGCTTCCAGGAGAAGCCGGGGCAAGCCCTCGCGATAGACGCTGGGAAACGCTACCACCGAACAGCACTTCAGCAGCGGCCCGATGTCATTCATGAATTCCAGCACATGCACGTGCGGCCCTGCCGCCTGGGCCTGACGCCTGGCCTCGCCCCACAGTGGGCCTTCTCCGGCGAGAACGAATTCCGCCGACGGGCCGATGCGTCGAGCCACTTCCACAACGTCCAGCGGTCGCTTGGTTTTGATGAACCGCCCCATGTACGCCACCATCGGCTTGCCCGGCGCGATGCCGAGCGTCTGGAGAGTTTTGTCCCGTTCCGTAGCGTCCACTGGCTTGGCCCACTGAACGCAGTCCACGCCCACGCCGGGAACCCTGAACCATTGCCCGCCGGTTCGCGTTAACCGCGTTTGTGCGCACGCCTGCGCGTCGGCATGGTTCATCACAATCAGGCCGTCGGTGAACTGGCCGGCCCATTGCTCCACGCACTTCAATATCGCGTGAGACAGCCGGCTCTGTCGCGGGGCGAAGGGCAAACCGTGGGCCATGTAAATGACGGCTGGCACGATGTTCCGCGCGGCATAACGGGCAATCCAACTCATGGCCGGCGTGTGGGCGATCATCAGATCGAACCTGCTCGCTTTGAGCAGACTGCGGATTTGACGATAGCATCGCACCCATGTTACAGGGCAGGACCACGTGCCGGCTGTTAATCCGTGGAGTTTGAACCCCGCCTGTGACAGCGGGGCGTAGTTCGGCCCCGTCTCCATGCAGGCCAGTTCCACCTCGGCGCCAAGCTCGCGCAGACGCTCGCACAGCGGAAGCATGAACAGCCTCAGCGGCCCGGCCTGGTTGGCTATCTGAAGTATTCGCAGTTTGCTCATGGGCGGTTGGTCCTCTTGGCTGCAAGGCTGCCCATGAATTCTACGATCCTGCCGGCCACGGCGTTCCAACTGTATTTTGCATCCACGGCCTGGTAAATTTCCTGTCGTCGTCCGCGCAGTGCGTCGACGTTTTGCGCCAGGCGAATGATCTCCCCGGCCAGGCTCTGGGGGTCAGCCGGATCGAACACGGCGGGGAGGTTCAGGTCCGCAAGTACATCATCCAGGTCAGCGCCTTTGGGTGTCAGCACCGGCAGGCCCACACCGAGAGCATCCCAGAATTTCAGGGCCGACAGACCGTATCGGAGTTTGCGAGGGTCGTGAATGGGAATCACCGCGGCGTCGCAGGCGTTCAAAAACACAGCCACCTGCTCCTGGGGGCAGGGGGGCAGGATGATGAACGCGTCCTGGAGTTCCCGCCGCCGGATGTCGGCCTGCAATTCAGCCTGCGACTGTCCCGAACCGAGCAGGGCGAAGCGGATATCCAGTTGCGTCTGCTTTCGCACGAGGGCGGCCGAGGCAACCAGGAGGTCCAGCCCCTGCCAGGGCGCAAAGGTTCCGGCAAAACCGATGAGTACCGGCCCCTCGGGCAGGCCCAACTGCTTTCGGCACGCCAGACGGTCGCCCGGGCGCATTACGCTGGTGCGGGCGCCGTTGGGAATGGCCACCGTGGTTGCCGGGTTGGCCCAGCGGCGGATCGATTCCTGCGCCAATCCACGCGTGACGCATACCAGGCCGCTGGAGAGTTTATTGTTCAGGCGGTCCAGAATGTTGACCAGGGCGGTGGCGCAGCGGGCCTGGCCTCGCATACGGATTTCCTCATCCACAATGCTGTCCACCTCGCCCACCAGCGGAATGCCGCAAAGCCTGCAACACAGGGCCATCATTCCTTGAAAGAAGCAACTGCGCACATACACCGCCTGCGGTTTGTGCCTCAGCAGCCAGCAGGGGAGGAGCAGCACGGTAAGGAACTGAAAGAGCATGAAGCTGAGCATGCTTCGGCACGGCAGGCCGACGGAGTGCACGGGAACCCCGCCGGTGAACAGGGGCAACTTTCCGTATCCGGGAGTGATTACGGTGAGTTCCTGGCCGGCCTGCACGAGCCCCTGGGCCAGCCCGATGAAGTGAGTAGTTCCTCCGCCAGGCTTGCTGAGGCTCTCTCCCCAAATCATAAGAATTCGCATGTTCGCAACCTTCGCAATCAATGCCTGCCATGCTTCATGTCGCTACGCGATCCTCTGGCCGCCTTGCCAGCCGATTATGGATTAGACTGCCCGCCATTGGTGGGCGGAGGAGTTTCAGCGAAACGCGATTTGACCTTCACTGCGGGATTTCCCGCCACCACGGAGTTCTGCGATATCACTCCCGGCCAGACCAGGGCGTTGATCGCAACAAAAGATTCCTGGCGGATCAGTGCGCCCGGCAAGACTACCACGTTGGAACCCAGTCCCACATTCTTTTCAAGAACAATCGGCCCCACGACATAGCTGGCATGGTCCCAACCGGCGAGATTGCTGCAGGGATAAATGTCCCTTTTGGAAGGGTCGCGATGCGATGCGTAATGATTGGTGATGGAAAGCAAGCGGCACCCCCCGGCAACTGCGCCGTAGTCCCCCAGGTACACGCCTCCGCACCCAAGAATGTAACTGCGGCACGCGAGATGCACATGCTTGCCGATGACCACCTCGCCGGGGGTGAAATTAAAGCCGCGGTTCGGCAGTCGGCGAACTTCCGCTTCCGGCGGCGGGTTGAAGGGGCCCGCTACAATCATGCACTCGTCGTCAAGAAACGAGTTGTCGTCAACGCTGATAAACTGGTGGCCGGAAATACGCAGGCCACGTCCAAAAATCACTCCCTTGCCCACGTGCTTGAACCTGG
>Ga0364866_10619_pt1 | contig 19720 bp, 11 predicted proteins | sample ExccelAu500001D3_3_FD_206913 | JGI IMG/M metagenome (GOLD analysis project Ga0364866, IMG submission 206913) | Enriched cells from Trout Bog Lake Hypolimnion, Wisconsin, USA - BchlTB.Aug13.5000.01.D3 | ecosystem: Environmental > Aquatic > Freshwater > Lake > Hypolimnion/Profundal zone | place... | reverse complement strand
AATAAAGGGCGCCAAAATTGTAATTGAACGACGGATTATCGGGCGATAATTTAAGGGCTTTATTAAAAGCATCTTCCGATTTTGCATAATAATCGGTAGTGCCGGTTGTTTTCTTGCCATCCTTCGGGCTGGCCATGCCAAGGTAAGTGGTAGCTATGTTAAACTGAATTTCAGCATTATTGGGATCCTTTGCTGCAGCCTCTTCCAGTTTCTTTACAATTTCATCATCCTTGCCGGCCGATATGTAATAATTCAACTCCTTGTTTCTGATAAATACATCATCTGGAAAATCTTTTCTTCCTTCCTGTATTACAGTCAGTTCTTCATCCTTTTTATTCTGTTTTTCCAGTGCATCAATAAGGCATTCGTAAACGTTCGATTTCTTGGTTATCGGATTATTCTTCACTTTGGTAAGCAGCGGCACCGCTTCATCATATTTCATCTGGTAATAGGCGCTGTTAGCCAGGGTCTGCAATGCATCAGCAGTTATTGTATCTATTGCCTTTTGCTGTGGTGCGGTAAACTTATCAAATCTGTTCAGTTCACGGATTTTCAGGGCAGTCTTCATTGATGAGGCTGCCAGGTCAAGATTTTTATTGTTGAAGGCGTTAGCTCCGTCATTATAATAAAGATTTATCGCAAAACCCAGTAACTGGTCAACAGTACTTTTTTCATACTCAGGCTTTATTTCTATGAGTCTGAATAAGGCAGCGGTTGCCTCCTTAAAAGGATTTGATGCTTTATATTTATCTACATTCTGTAGACTTAAGTATATCTGAGCCTTAACAAAGAGTGCTTTTGGTTTTTCTTTTGTCTCACTGTTGCCCATGGCCTTATCTATGTCATCCTTGGCCTCATCGTAGTTTTTATTCTGAAGGGCTACACCTGCCGATGTAACGTATGTATCCTGCGCAAGGCTATTCAGCGAGAGCGCTATGGCGGCTATTATTATGACAGCTTTTTTCATTGCTTTAATCTTTAGGTTGCAAGTTGCTTTTTATTTCCGTATTATTTGGTATTGATCTTTGTTATTTATTCAACTGGTAGTTCTGCAGCAGGTTCTTCGCCAGCATTTGCCGTATCGCCGTTTTCATCAGTACTATCCTCAGTTTCTTCTTCTGTATCCTGGTCTGCAATACGGGCTATAGCGGCTATTTTATCCCCTTCATCTATATTTATCAGTTTCACTCCCTGTGTAGCCCTGCCAGCCTCACGAATAGCGGCTACTTTCATACGGATAGTTACTCCCGATTCGCAGGTTATCATCAGATCATCTTTCTCCTGCACGCCCATCAGGCCTACAAGTCCACCGGTCTTTTCTGTAATATTGATGGTTTTTACGCCCTTACCTCCCCGATTGGTAACCCGGTAAGAAAGCAGGTATTTTTGTATATTTCCCTCTGCATCCGGCAACTCTACCAGATTATAGGGGTCTGCTTCTGTAATGGCTTCCTGGTTTTCGGCACCTTCTGTTTTGTCTGCCTTGTCGGCTACTTTTTCCAGGAAAGGCGTACGCTTGCCCAGCCCTTTCTCCGACACCACAAGTATCTGCTTGTTCACATCATCTTTTGCCACACACAGCATGCCTATCACTTCATCATTATTCTCATCAAGCTCTATACCAAAAACACCTATCGCGCCCCTGCCTGTTGCACGCACTTTCTCCTGAGGGAAACATATTGCACGGCCCGATTTCACAGCCATCATTATATAGTTACTTTCCTGGGCCAGCGCCACGTCCAGCAATTGGTCGCCTTCTTCAATGGTTATGGCAATAATACCATTGGCACGCGGACGGCTGAAATCGGCAAGGTTGGTTTTCTTGATGATTCCCTTCTTGGTGCACAGCACTACCCAATGATTATTGATATAATCTTCATCATCAAGTTTGGGCACATCTATTACCGTACGTATTTTATCGTCGGCAGGTATCTGCATCATATTCTGTATAGCCCTTCCTCTGCCGTTTTTATCGCCTTCGGGTATCTCATATACCTTCAGCCAGAAACACCTGCCTTTTTCGGTGAAGAACAGTAAAGTATGGTGCGTAGACGCCACAAACAGATGTTCAATATAATCCGCATCCCTGGTCTTTCCACCCATCGCCCCCCTGCCTCCGCGGCGCTGCGACCTGTATTCGGCATTTGATGTACGCTTGATATAACCAAGATGAGAAACCGTGATCACCACATCTTCCTTCTCAATCAGGTCTTCAATACGCATTTCATTGGCCATGTATTGTATCTCGCTCTTGCGTTCATCTCCGAATTTCTTCTTTACATCCAGCAGTTCATCTTTAATGATCTGGTAACGCATATCCTGGTTTGCCAGTATTTCATCAAGGTGTGCTATCAGTTTCATCAGTTCGGCATGTTCCTCACGTATCTTTTCCCGCTCCATACCTGTGAGGCGCTGCAGGCGCAGTTCCAGCACTGCCTTGGCCTGTATTTCGCTCATTCCGAATTCAGTAATAAGCCCCTCCTTGGCAATATCCGGATTGGCCGAATTGCGGATCAGTTTGATCACTTCATCCAGGTGGTCAAGCGCTATCAGGTAGCCTTCCAGTATATGTGCCCGCTTCTTGGCCTCTTTCAGTTCATAGGTCGTACGCCGAACAACAACCTCATGTCGGAAAATGATAAATTCAGAGATCAGGTCCTTCAGGTTCAGCGTGCGGGGCCGGCCATTTACAAGCGCCACATTATTGATACCGTATGATGTCTGCAGTTCGCTGTATTTGTACAACTGGTTAATCACCACCTGCGCCACTACATCCCTGCGCAGTTCTACAACCACACGTGTGCCTTCTTTATTCGATTCGTTGCCTACATGGGTTATACCATCTATTATCTTGTTGTTTACCAGTTGACCTATCTTATCAGCCAGCGCATCCCTGCTCACCTGGTAAGGCACCTCTGTGATTACAATAAGTTCCTTGCCACTCTTCATGGTTTCTACCGTAACCCTGCCGCGCAGCACTACCCTGCCCCTGCCGGTCAGAAAGCCCTGCTTTATGCCTTCAATGCCGTATATGATTCCACCCGTCGGAAAGTCAGGCGCCTTCACATGCTTCATCAGTTCCTCAATAGTAATTTCGTTGTTGTCTATGTATGCCAGGCAACCATCTACTACCTCGGTAAGGTTATGGGGCATCATATTCGTTGCCATTCCCACAGCAATACCCGATGAGCCGTTCAGCAATAACTGCGGCAACCTTGTTGGCAGCACTGTTGGCTCTTCAAGTGTATCATCAAAGTTGAGTGTAAAATCAACTGTTTCCTTTTCTATGTCCTCCATCATGGCCTCACCAAGGCGCAGCATTCGCGCTTCGGTATACCTCATTGCCGCCGGATTATCTCCATCCTGGCTGCCAAAGTTTCCCTGGCCATCTATCATCATATACCGCATGCTCCAGGGCTGCGCCATGCGCACCATAGCATCATACACACTCACATCACCATGCGGGTGATACTTACCAAGCACCTCACCCACTATACGGGCGCATTTTTTATGGGGTTTATTAAACGTATTGCCCAGCTCATGCATCGCAAAAAGCACCCTCCGGTGCACCGGCTTCAAACCATCCCTCACATCGGGCAAAGCACGCCCCACAATCACCGACATAGAATAATCTATATAGGCGGTCTTCATCTGCTCTTCAATATTGATTTGTATTATTTTATTCGTCTCCGGGGCATCCTGTGGCAAAAGTCCTTCGTTATTTTGATCCATATTCAGATATTGGTAAAAATATGCGCAAATATAAGCTTTTACGACCGTATTTGGTAGCTAAATACAACTAATCCATCACTGGTTTCTGATTGTTAATAACTCTGTGGATTGCTCATTTATAAAGACGAAAATCTGTACCGAAATCTTGGGCTGATTAATCAAATATTTATTTATATATAGTGACTGCACGTCACCCCCACATATAATGTATATTATACCAAACAGACATTAGTAATCGCCATTAGTGGGATTTGCGGTCATAAATAGGATCTCACGCAAATTGCGACTTCGCACCTTTGCGGGAGACTTCTATATGTCGTTTTATTTTATCTGATTGGTATTAATTAATTATCCTGCAGACTTAATGAATTATCTTAAGCAGTCATTATAAAACAGCTCCGGATATATAACCCTACCTTATCAGCGTCACGTTTCCAGACTTATGAAATGTCTTGCCATCCACACTTACCGCTTCTACCTCATACACAAACACATCATACGGTTGGGGTTTGCCGTTAAAGCTGCCATCCCAGCCATCATTTATGTTGGTAGATTCATACACCTTATTACCCCATCTGTTATATATCCTAAAGTAATTAAGTTTGGCAATACCTCTTTGAAGTATGTACAGCTTGTTATTGATTCCGGCATCAGGCGTAAATGCATTGGGCAAAGTGAGCAACCCGGAAACATCAATGTAAATATTAATGGAATCTACTACTGAACATCCCCACGTAGTAGTTCCATATACCTTGTACTTGGTACTGATCTCCGGGCTGATGAGCGGATCTGACACATAGGCATTGCTTAGGCCGGATACCGGAAACCATTCAAACGACGAACAGTTGGTCAGTGGATTTATCTGGTAACTTCCACCTGGATACAAAGTAACCGAGTCTCCCAGGTTTAATACTGCTGCAGGCTCAATCACAATACGCGTGCTCACAGTATCCAGGCAGTTGAACTGACTCTTTACTATCACAGTATATGCCTCCGAAGTGATACAACGTGCCCACGGGCTTGCCGCTGTGGAATCGCTCAGGTAAATACCGGGATGCCACCGGTAAGATACACCCCCTGTTGGCTTCAGCTGCACCGAATCACCGGGGCATAAATTATAGATCGAATCAAGACCGGCAAAATCGCCCGGATGAACAATAATCATTGCCGAGTCTCCGCTGCTGCATCCGGCAGGTGTAGAAACTATCAGATAAATTTTACCGCTGTCTCCTGGAGTAAATACCACGTTTTGTATCGTTGTGTCATTAAGGTAGGTTCCCGGGCTCCATTTGTAAATATAATGGGTATACCAGGCTGGTGTTACAGTGGCATGCAGGTGCAGCGTATCAAACTGGCATACAGATTGGTTGCCGCCCATATATACCTTCGGATTGGGCTGAACATCTATCAGAAAGGAATCCTTTTTTTCCGGGCACCCTGCCAGGTAAATATGCACTACATATTCCGCCGATGTGTCGGGCGTTATCATCGGGCTAGATGTAGTATTTGCCGGAACGCCAGCCGTAGGCAACCACTGGAAGGTCGCGGCCGGATTCGCGGTAAGTTTTGCCTGCACAGATTTACCCAGGCAGATACCCGTATCTATATTGCCTAATGTAAAGGTGTCGTAGATAATAGTAACATGAATGGTATCTGCCGATGCACAGCCTGCCACTGTAACCTGTAGCCAGTAAGTACCAGTGGTATCAGCTATTATAGTATCTAATGTGCCTCCAGTACTCCACAGATAAGTGGGTCCTGTGTAGGAAACAGACGATTGCAGAGTATCTGGCTTGGCAAGGCAGTTAAACTGGTCAGGCCCCAGGTTCACAACCGGAAACGGAGATAACAATACATGAATACTATCAGTAACCGCACATCCGTTATTTAATTGCAGCCAGTAGGTACCCGTCGCCTTGGCATGAATGGTATCGCCGGTACTGCCGGTACTCCATAAATAGGTGGTTCCGGCGGGCTGCACTGAAGATAATGTAATTGAATCGCCTGTGCAGAACGAGGTGTCATTGCCAAGAAATACAACCGGTAAAGGAATATAGTTCACCTTAAAGGTATCTATTAGGGTGGCACAGTGATTATTGTTATAAACCCAGTACACACCACTTGCAGCCGCCGGAATACTGATTGTTGCAGCTCCGGTGTTCCACAGATACGATGCATAACCCGCTGTTCCGGTCAGTGTTATAGGCGCCAGTGCAATGCACAAAGTAGTATCCATATTGGTAGTGGTGGTATCAGGCACTTTTATATCCACATATACACTGTCATTGGCTACACATATCTCTTGGAAAGAAATGTCATCCAGTGCAAAATCATTACCGCCAGCCGCCACACATTCATCAAATATGCATATATTAGCTGTTGTGCTTACTCCGCTGTTCCAGGTAGCGCTGAATTCCTGCCACACACCCGGTGCAGCCGAACTTAAGAACGGTACTCCTATAAGCACCCCGTTGATCATAAACTGCAGATCGGGCTCTGCCGCCCCCACATCCGCCGTCGACCAGTTGGCCACCCATGCTGCAAAATCATAGGTGGTATTGGGCAATACCGGAATCGTTTCACACCACACACTTATAGGCGTGGAGGCCCCGTTGATTGCCATCATATTACCCGTACCCGTAGTGTGGTCGCCAAACGAAACTGCTGCCGGATGCTCAAGGCTCGGATCTGTGGTGATCGTATAAACCCCTTCCGGAACCAGCGATCCCGGGCCGGTCACATAACTGTAGGCACTGGTAAAACCAACATTCCCCAGGCTGAAATTCCCATTGGCTACCAGATTGAAAGGTATCAATGACTGTACCGAAATATAGTAATTACCGGAGGTGGTTGGTGCCGTAAGCACAGGTGTAAGTATAGTAGTTGAAGATAACCCTGTTGCTGGCGACCACGTAATTCCCAATACCGAATCAGTTCCGGTCAGTACTGCCGGCAAGGTAATCACATCTCCTGCGCAGGGATGCAAGCTATCGGGCAGACTTACGTTATTGCACGTAAACGCACAGGTATAGCTGGCACAGCTCAGATAACTTTCTGAAACCAGCGAATTAAGCGATCCTGCCGACGATACCGTACCATGTATATTCAATCCCGTAGGATTTACTTCCAGTCCGCCCGCATCGTTATAATTATTGACCACAACATTCAGATTATGAGTGCCTGCGCTCAGGAACATGGTAAAGGTAAAATGGGTAAATGCCCCGAAATGCGATGCAGATGGCGACCCCGATTCAGTATAGGTAAGTACGGTGCCGTCTACATCCATCGTCGATATCCAGTTGTCATCTGCAATCCATAGGTCAAAGGTAATATTATCAGCCACACACATCCTGAAGGGCCGCCTCAGGTTCATATTGTAGGCAGTTCCCGTTGGGCCCGAACCATCTGTAGTATAGGTATTTGAGTTAAGGCAACTGATCCATCCTCCTGGCGTTGCCGGAGGGTCCGATACCCATAGCGCCTCGGTAGTAACAATGTCTGCGCTGGCTACCGGCACAACTTCTATCAACCCGGTACCCATCAGCGCAATAGCTGTAGCCACCGTAGGGCTTTCAGCCGATACCAGCCAATGCGGATCATGTACTGGTGCTCCTCCATTTGTACCCGGTGTTATGGCCAGCCCCGTCGTAGGGTCATAACCTGTATTGATAACAAGCGAGCTGGTAAGACACTGCGCATTTATAACAAATGACCAGCAGATAAAAACCAGCACGAGTAAGTATTTTTTCATTTTCCGGGCTTTAAACAAATGTTCCTTCGTAAGAGACAGGTATTTAATCTCCTTTAGTTGGTAATCTCCAAAATAAAGACCTTTCAAAAATAAACATTTAACCCGATTAATGCAAATGAAATTTATATACTTGAGCCGTAAATTGCCCCAAATGGCCAGTATTATACTTCCATCGCTATAAAAGGTGCTTTTTTAGAAAAACGTACTTGGTGCCCTTACCTTTATATACTTATATTTTTGCCTGCCCATACTGAAAAGGTACATGCGGGCGGGTGCACTTTGTGTTCAACCTTCATATTCTTTGTGGTTAAAATTTATTGCACTGATTTATCCCTTATAATTTAATAAATCCGCACCCTACCTTTGCCCTTCCATTCAATGAAATACATCACCAATCTTTACCGCAATGCCTATTCCGGTCTTTCCCCGTCCACATGGTGGCTCTCACTGGTGCTGGTTATCAACCGCAGCGGCACCATGGTAGTACCCTTTATGACCCTTTATCTCACTCAATCCAAACACTACAACATTGCCAAAGCCGGCACGGTCATGGCCATGTTCGGAGCCGGTGCCGTTTGCGGTGGCCTGCTCGGTGGCAAACTTACCGACAAGCTCGGTTTCTATAATGTGCAGATAGCTGGCCTGGTCTGCGGTGGCATTATGTTCCTTATCCTCGGCTATATGGACCAATACCCCGCCATCCTGGCCTGCACCTTTCTGCTGGCCCTGCTCAACGATACTTTCAGGCCCGCCAATGCAACAGCAGTAGCCCATTACAGCAAAGAAGAAAACCGGATACGCTCCTTCTCACTCAATCGCCTCTCCAACAATCTCGGCTGGGCAGTAGGTGGCGCCCTGGGCGGTATCATAGCCGCCCGAAATTATCACCTGCTTTTCTGGATCGATGGCATTACCAATATTCTGGCTGCCATTTTATTACTCATTGTTCTGGCCCCCTCCCGCAATGCTACCACCCCTGCCCACAAAGACCGGTCAAAAGTCGCACCCACCCGCTTACCCTATCACGATACCGGCTACCTGTTGTTTATTGTGTTCACCATACTGTTTGGCTGCATGTTCTACCAGATGTTTGCCACCCTCCCTGTTTTCTTCAACCAGAAACTGCATTTATCCCCCATCCGCATTGGCATGGTCATGGCATTGAATGGGCTGCTGATAGTACTGTTCGAAATGGCCCTCATTTACAAACTCGAACCCAGAAACATCCATATCCGCATCATCACAACCGGCGTTCTCATACTCGGACTTTCATTCGTTACTTACAACCTCCTTCCCGGCGCCTTTATGCTCGCATTGTTTGCCACTACCCTGCTCACCGCCGGCGAAATGCTCGCCATGCCCTTCATGAACCTGATCTGGGTAAAGCGCACCGACCATACCAACCGGGGCCAGTATGCAGGCCTCTACACAGTAGCCTGGTCCATAGCCCAGGTAGCAGGTCCCTTTGCCGGCACCCAGATAGCCCAGCATTATAGTTTCAACCTGCTCTGGTGGCTGCTAGGCGGCCTCAGCATCTGCCTGGCCATCGGCATAAAACTCATCCGCCTCAAAGCCTGATAAAGCTTTTTTTATTATCACCCGCCGTAGCTATAAAAGCGAAGGAGGGCACCCGCCGTAGCTTTTCAAGCGAAGGAGGAGTTTCACCCGCCGTAGCTATAAAAGCGAAGGAGGAGTTTCACCCGCCGTAGCTTGAAAAGCGAAGGTGGGTCCAGGCTTCATGCTCTTATTTAGCTTTAGTAGATGGCACCTTTCATCGTTTGAATACCTATTAAGCATGTCAAAGCAATGCCTATTAACTTATACTTAGTAAGGGATAAATTTGTGGATTTGTTGCATAATGATAAATAGACACATGTCATGGTGAGCCTAGCCGAACCATGACTGCTGGGTATATATTCTTAGTTTGCTCAATGCACTGAACTCACAAATTTAGCCCTTGCTTACTATAGCGATTTTGTAGCCTTGAAAGGGAGGCATATAACAGCGAGGGGTGAAGCCCCTTAATACAATGTGGAGTTTCACAAGCCCTGAAGGAGTGTAATACGGCCTGGGCAGCTATCTTAATAAACGACATTGCAAATCAAAGAATAAAAAGTTCAGGTTAAGGTTGCCGTCAGTACCGCTTTTTTGCGGTCAGACGGCTTGTTGGGGAAACGATTTGTGCCCTGGTTTCAATTCATAGCGTCAGCATTACAAACGATAGAATGAAGATGCCATACCTGCCAATATCTCCTTGTAATTAGTTGAAAATTCACTAGGATTAGAAAGATTGGCTAAAACAAGTAATGCGAAAAATAGTAGCTTTGTTATGTAGCAAAAGATGATGTTACCCAAAATATCCAAAATGAAACAGTTAACAGATACCACCGGCATAGTAAAAGGTGTCCAAGAAGTAAAAGACTTCATAAACATGTGCCAATCCAAATTCAATAATGTATTTATTATTCCAAGCCCAATTCCAACCATAATTCAAGGAAATCCTTCATATCATCAATACACATTACTTACCGGGAATAATATAAGGCTGTATATTTAATAATTGAGATGCCGAATCTGCTGATTGACTATTTACAAACAACCTTCATCAATTCGGTAAATGAAGTGGAGAAAGGAATCGCTGAGCCTCTCCGACTCTTGTAGTTGGATAATTTTGAAATATCCCATTTACGTGCTACTAATTCTATATCATTGCATTGCTCAATTCTATAGACGAGGTAAAAATTTTGCGATGGGGTACTTGGGTAATGTTTTTCTATCAATTTTTCTTTCGAAAATATCCTTGGGCCAATCTCCGAAATTTTATAAAGTTTACTTGTTGTTATTTCTTCTTTAGAATGTAGCAGTAAATATTTTGCACCTGTTTCTTCTCGACCTAATTTCAAACTGCCTCTGTCATTTTCGATTCTTGCATTGTACAATCCATTATTGATAATCCAATTAAGATGTGATTCGTCTTTGTAAAAGCAAACTAAAATAAAAGTATCATCTGGCGAGAACCCTCTGTTTTCACCATATGCTTCCGGTAGTGATTCCCTTAGCTCATTACTTTCTTTATTCTTATGTACATCATAATTACTAAATGCTGTTTTTTCCCGTTGAGATGCTCTGTTAAGAAAATGAAATACAACATCATTTAAGAATGCTTTTATCTCTACAACTCCGTAACTCCTATCAGAAGGTTTTATAGCAAAAGCGCCTAACCCCGGTAATAATTCGTGAAAACCTTTTTTACTGGTTGACTTATCACCGGGATACAAAATGTATGCCCCTGCAGTTCTCCTGATCGCATCCTTATAAGTATGCATTTTTAAAAGGTCAGCTCTCTTATAAGTCCCTTTATTCTGTTCATTTTTTTCTTCATTTAAGTCCCCATTATCACCAAAAATGGCAAACAGATTTTCAACCTTGTATTTTGCATCAAAATGAATATGCACAATCAATTCCTCTTCTTCGGCTTGTCTTTCATTGATGCCAAATGGCCAAATGCTAAGTGTATAATCTGGCCTTAGATTTTGAGACCAGCTTCCACTCATAGGGTATTCTTTATTCCCCGAAAAAGTTCTGTTATAGCTAAATATAACATTGAGCTTTCTTGAACTGTTATTATAAACACCGTTTATAGCAATATGGTTGCCCTGTTGTAATTGCAATCCTAATCCATCATTTGTAGGTTTAATTAAATCTTCAATATTCTTAGGTTCAATTTCAAAAACGTCTTTTATAATTTCAAGGAGTTTGAAAAATAACCAGTATTCATAAAGAACAGCAACATCTCTTTTTCCTGCATCATACACATTATCACCGCCATGCCACACAAGCTTTGCGGCAAGATTAAACATGAGCCAAACTCTTAAAATTTCTCGATAACCTTCCTTCTTTTGTAAAATCGGGCTATTTAAAGGCAGTGATTTAGGTTTGGAAATTTCTTTAAAAATAGGATAAGATAAAATTCCTTCCAGATAGTCTTCTAATTCATTTGCTTCCAGAAATAATTTACTTTCTTTTTTTGCTGCAATTCTTATGTCCCTGATAAAGTATATAAATGAGCTGACAGCATGTTTTATAAACCGATTTTCAGGAGTATCAACGGTTTCTGTTTTACTATTGACTTTTAGATTCAATGGTACAGAATTGATTTTATTTTTTAGTGGGTGATGTCCAGGTAAGTTTATTCTATTTCCGGTATTGGCAAACTGTTTTAATATGTTATTACTTAATTTCCTTACACCTGTAATACTTATATTAACTTCATGTTCAGCCCATTTTGTAACAGGTGATGAAATAATTTTGTGAATGGAATCGCTAAATTCATCTGCAACTAAAATTGATTTTATGAACGCAAAACGCTGATACAATGTTTTGGAATCCTGATTAAAATCAACCTCTATGTTTTGCGTTATTGGTGTATTATGTAGTAATAGTAAATCCGTGCATTTTGCCGTAATTTCTTCAAGCATATACCGGTAATCATTCCGGTAACTTGTTTTAATCGATTGAACTTCAAATTTAATTTCTCCGGCCTTTACAAGGGTTTTTGAATTTAATATATCAATGCTTAGTGTCCCAACAAAAATATTAGGTGAGATACGTCCTGATGAAGGGTTAACTTTAGAATTATTGATAACTTCAGAATTCTTTAAACAATACCCATCACTTATTTTATACTCGTAGAAATTGCCTTCTAATAATTGATATGGCGATTCACCATTTTCAAATGCAACTGTTTTTTCAACTTCAAAAACTGTTTTTCTATTTGTAGATTCTCCATAAATTAACAACTCAATCTTATTGTTATCTATGTTGATCGGGATTTGCAGTTCATTCTTAATCATCACTTATTAAGCTTCAGCATAACTGGTAAAACCATTATCAATAAGACCTTTGTACATTCTTGAAATTTTCTCAAATGATAGGGGATAAATCGCTATATCTGCTAAAACCAATTCGGTTTTTGAATTTAAATACGTTTCTATTTTGTCTTTTTCAATTAAGCACCTGCTGCCTAATACTTTTAATACTGGCTCTAACTTCCTTCTTGAACCATGTACTTTCGGTAACAATTTTTGCATTATGGCAGCATCAATAATTTCAGCTATCGCATAGCTTGGCTCAACTTTATTTACAATAACAGCAAAACGCAGTATTTCAGATACGCTCCTGTAACCAAATTCAGCCCCAACCTTTTTAAGCTCTCTGAAAAACTCAATTAATACCTGCTGAAGTCCTGATGTGCTATTTGATTTTAGCGTTTTGTCTTTGCCTATCTCAACAAAACTTGCTGCAACATCTGCACCACCGGCTTTTAAAATTGATAAATCCAAAATCGTATTTGAATTCAGATAATTTTCAATTTCAGTTTCGGAAATTCTGAATTCAATCACATTTGCTCTGTCCAATACTTTAGGACTGAACATGTAAGTTGTCTCATCAATGTTTACAGTTCCAATAATGAATAAATTGTCTGGCAGTTTTATTTTAGACGGTATCTCATCATTCCAGCCTGTTGTATCTGGATGCAATGCAATTGCTTCTGATGACTCCATTGTGCTTAAAAAATCTGCAAAATATCTTTCAACATGGCTTAGATTCATTTCATCTAAAATCAGGAAATAGGGCTTAGTCTGATTTTCATTTTTTGAAGCCTCCAATATTAGTTTTAATGCACCATTCTCAGGCATAATATATTTACCACTTTCCAATGCATTACAATAACCCAACAAGGGGTCTCTGTTTGTCCAGTCAGCACCTACAGATATCATGCAAGTTTGATTATCAAAATCATCGCATATCCACTTCGTAAACGCTTGTGCAAGCTTAGTTTTACCAGATCCAGATAGCCCGGTTAAGATAACAAATGGCTTCGTAAGCAAAGAAGAAACAAACCTGACAATTATCTGTTCTGTGAAGAACAAACCAGCTTCAAGGATCTTATCTTTAAAGTTGGTAATGTTAAATGTTTTGGGCTTGATGTTTGGAATCTTTGAATTATTGAAATTAATCCATTGATTCCATGGGGAACTATACCAGTTTTTTTGCTCCTTATTTATTAATTGCCAAATTTCTTTAAATTCACTATTAAGCTTCTCATTAATTTCATCATTAAGGTCAGGTCTTTTCCAAATAATATAGTTTGACTCGCAAACACCATTTTCTATAAACCAAATTTGAATTTTATCAATCCAATTTAAGTACTGCTTAACAGTTGACTCTAATTTTTGTTGCTTTATTAGAAATGCATAAAATCTATCTTTTATATCCGTATTATCATCAGTTTTTGTATTTTCCATTTTACCTGGTAGACTATTTATTTCAATATGAATTACCGGATTGTCATTCTTCATTTCCAGCTTATCATATGAAATCTTTATCTCCGTTCCAGGCTGAATATCTTTTGTTTTAAACCATTTACTAATACTTCCCCAAATTTGATTATTCCCTCTTTTACTTGCAATAAATTCATTGCCTTCTTCATCAATAATACATAATTTAGTTTTATCAACTGGAAAATCATCTCCATAAGTTACCTGTCTATCATCGGTTAAATTAAGATAAGTGGTTTTTATTTCAGCTTCAGAAACAGTCTTAAAAAATTGTATCATGATTTAGGTCATATTTTTTTAACGCCATGTTATGTCAGATTTAGTATTCTTGAACATAGGTAATATCTAATCAGCAATTTAGCTAGTCCGATTCTATCATTGTAGCTTCTCGATCAAAAAGTATTATGCTCTCATTTATATCATTCAATCTTTCCCTATACCAATCAACTCTACTATAAACTTTAGGAGTAACTTTTTCATTTGCCGCATTCCAAAATTTCACTGTCAAAATTTCATCCACTCCCTTTTGGGTAAATTGTGTAGGATACAGTACATTTTGAGGGAAAATTAATCCTTTATGATCTATTCCAACAGTCAATGCCCCCACCTCTACTATATATGGACAGTTCTCTAATATAGGCTCATCGGTTAATCGTGTGATAACTAATATGTCATTTTTATATTCAGGTCTAAATTGCCATTAAAGAATAAAATTGCAGTTCTGAGATTATTGATGTTTCTATATCCATATGCCACTCTTTGTAGCCTGGCAATCTTATTGTTTCCCTGCTCTGCTCTCGCATTACTGAGTGAACTACCTATTTGATTGATGATGCCCTCCAGATGATTTTTCAGTGTTTTTGCAGCTTGTTTCATTGGGGCAATATTGGAATGAATTACATTTTCATACCAACGGTCGAAAAATGCTTTTGCTTCACTCTTCGTTTTGCATTCATATAATTCCAGAAAGTTTTCTCTCATTCTCCATGCCTTTGCTGTTAATAAATTGGCTGCATTGATCTGGTCAAACTTAGCCCGTTGATTCGCTGTCATTGTATCCAATCTCTTCAATACGGCATATCTTGATTTTTTCAGTACCGGCGCTGTTTTGACCTCCTCTCTTCGTGTTTTATCTATACCATCGCTCAGGTAACGGACCACATGGAATTTATCATGGACCAGTCTGGCATTCGGACACTTTTTTTAAGCGTATTTATAAACGCATCCCACATATCACAACACACTTCCTGGATTCCATCCAACTGTTTGGCAGTAAATGTTTTATCAATCAGTTCCTCTACAGATTTGGCATCCCTGCCTTCTTTTGCTTCCAGGGCAGCTCCCGTCTGGCCATTGCTCAATATGCTGATGTATCGTTGTCCTTTGCCTACGCTTTTTTCGTCTATGCATAACTGCCTGACCGGTTCTTTATCTAAGTCCCGTCTTTCCAATCCCCGGGCTACTGCTGAATGCATAATGCCGCATATCATATCCTCACTCGTATTCATTAACTGGGATGCCTGCAGCCGATTATGTGTACCCTTTAAGGTTGCAATACTCCTGTTTTCAAAATGAATTGTATGGCTTGCTCCCGGTTCCATCCAGCTTATACCCATCGTTTTTATATCTCCATTGGCATTCTTTATTCGGGGTAAACGGCAGTGAATATAGGTTGCATAACCCAGGCAATCCAGATGGCGCCATTCCCGTTCCTGCCGATAATCGTATATATTAAACACTTCTCCAGTTTCTGAACATGGCCCTTCTTTCAGCTCATAATTGATATAAATATCTACCCGCTGTCGCTTTTCATCTAGAATCACCGACGTTACACTCCATGCAGAACCAAAATTCAATAGCCTTTTGTAAAACAGTTTTATGTCTTCCATCCGCCAAAACTAATTAAATCATATTAGTTATCACACGATTAACCGATGAGCCCTAATATACTCAATTCAATTTGATGTTCATAATTTTTTGCTCGTTCTTTGAGTTCATCAATTCTTTGATATAAATTATTTGTTTCCATTTTTTTAGATTTAATGATCAAAATATTACTTTAAACACCTGCCATCATTCTACCAGTTTTCTTTAAGGTAGAAATAAGCTATTCTTGTCTTGAATGTAAAACAGGCAGCCGTACCCATTTCCACAAGCGCTACAGGGTTAAATCCGGCCTCATAAACCCTTCCGAAAGCACTCCTGCCCCTGCAAACAAGTCAATATAATTTAAGGATATGCTCATGAAATGAAGTTGGTGCAGGTATTTAACATCAAACTCAAAAATAATAATAACTTTTCAATTTTTAAAAGATAATTTTATTCTGGTGTTATCTGGCTTATCTGGCCAGGTCTGAAGCAAAGCCCCATGTATTGTTGACTTGCGTCTTGCAAATTTAACCAGTATAAGTTTGCGCCGGGTTTCCCACCTGTCGCAGCCGATGTCTCCACGAAGCAAAACCTTTTGGGCGTGGGGTTGGACTCGGCGCATCAGGGCACTGTAGCTTATCTTCTTTCCAATCAACGCAACAAACCCCACCTTCAGTAGCCATCTAAAAATAAATATGTCCTAAAATTAGGAATTCTCATTTATTTACCAGATCTTTGTTCCAAATTTCATGACTAATTAAAACTTATTAAACTATGAAACAATCATCATATGTTAACCAGAGTAAATCGAAGGTCTTTTTTGCCTCCCCAGTTACCAGGCACACAAACATTCTCGTTGATTTAGGCGATTGAAAATCGAATATTTTTATTATATCTATATAATTAAACACATTAATTACATTTTTCATATTTTCACATTAATTATATTTTTCACATTTACTTTCTGTCGCCTGTACCTATGCCTTGTGCGTAGTAGACATGTCTGAGCAATCCAGGCAGTTTGAAACTGCCGTTTCTCTCAGTGACAGGCCAATGGGATATGATGAGATAATCAGAAATTAATTTATATCAGCCACCAGCAAGGCTTTCAGCAATCACCATTATCCCATTGCGTTTCTTTGAGACAATGTGATAACCTATTAAACTAGCTCAAATAACAAAAAGACGCACTTTCAGAAAAAATGACTTTGCGTTCTTGCTAAATTCAGAACTCCAGATCTCTCGTAGTTTGTTTTGCGGCATTTTTGTTGATAATAGTAATAAAGTCAAATGAGCTTGATGGCGTATTCCCCCTTGCCGCGCGGGTTTTGCGGGTGTGCGAAAGTCTATCCCGATTTTCCATCGGGAGGGGCAAGTGGGATGTAACTCTTTAAGTCTTAGCTGAGTCTCTCTTTGCTCAATCAAGGCTAAAAGCTGAAATTTCAAGAAGTCGCAGCCGAGTCTCAAAAACCACGACTCAGAAAATTAGTTCCGCAGTTGACGGACTCGGCGCACCAGGGTACTGATAATCCACGCTCACGCCTGTAGGGCGAAGCACTGGTGGTGAGTTTGTAATACGTACTTATTATCATTTAAGCTCCTGTTCCGGTTGTTCCGAAGAACAACTGGAACTGCAAATAAAACGCCCAATCCTACACTAGATGAGATAATAGGAGATAATCAGAAATTAAATTATATCAGCCACCAGCAAAGCTTTCAGTGTTTACCATTATCCCATCGCGGTTCTTTAGGAGAATGTGACAACCAAACAAAACGCCATTTTCGGGAGGCTCTTTTTTTGCAGGCAGGAGATACATTATATTTTATTTTTTATTGATTGCCTTGGTGCCTTTGTGGCCAGAATTAAGGTAATGGGTTAGCCCGCAAAAAGTACAACACCCAGCATAATCTAAAACCTAATTTGTTTATCTTCTTTTTTATGTTCACTACCTTTACAATCAGCACAGAGCAGCTCCGGCCCGGAAACCCTGTGCTATAAAAAACCAGAAGGTGGATACTAAAAAAATAAGTACAGATTCAGGCATAGAAATCAAGGAGTTATATTGCCAGCCGGTGAAAATGGACGAACTGCCGGGGCAGTTCCCCTTTACCAGGGGCGTACACGCCGCAATGTACCGCGACCGGCTGTGGACCATGCGCCAGTATGCCGGTTTCAGCACTGCTGAAGAGTCGAACAAGCGGTACCACTTCCTGCTGGGCCAGGGTGTCAGCGGCCTTTCAGTAGCCTTCGATCTCCCTACCCAGATCGGCTACGACTCCGACCACCCTATGGCCGAAGGTGAGGTGGGCAAAGTGGGCGTAGCCATAGATTCGCTGCAGGATATGGAACTGCTGTTCAAAGATATCCGCCTCAGCGATATATCCACCTCCATGACCATCAACTCCACTGCATTCATTCTGTTGGCTTTATATATTGCTTTAGCTAAAAAACAGGGCGCCGATATAAAGAAGATATCCGGAACCATACAGAACGATATACTTAAGGAGTATGCCGCACGGGGCACCTATATCTACCCTCCTGCCCCGTCCATGCGGCTCATCACCGATATCTTTGAGTATTGCAGCAAGGAAGTACCCAAGTGGAACACCATATCCATATCCGGCTACCATATCCGTGAGGCAGGCTCCGATGCCGTGCAGGAACTGGCTTTTACCCTGGCCAACGGCAAAGCCTATCTTCAGGCAGCTATCACCAAGGGCCTGGATATTAATGTATTTGCCCAGCGCCTCTCCTTCTTCTTCAATGCCCACAACAACCTGTTTGAAGAAGTGGCTAAATTCCGGGCAGCCAGGCGCATGTGGGCGCAGATCACCAAATCATTAGGCGCTACCGACCCGCGTGCCCAGATGCTGCGGTTTCATACACAGACAGGCGGCAGCACCCTCACAGCCCAGCAGCCCAAAAACAACATTGTCCGCGTCGCCCTTCAGGGGTTATCAGCAGTGTTAGGCGGCACTCAGTCATTGCATACCAATGGCTACGACGAAGCGCTTTCGCTGCCCACAGAGGAAGCTGCATCAATAGCCCTTCGCACCCAGCAGATACTGGCCTACGAAAGCGGCGCAACCGATACGGTAGACCCGCTTGCAGGTTCCTATTATGTAGAATCACTGACCAATGAAGTAGAAGCCGCCGCCTGGAAACTGATTGATAAAATAGACGCCATGGGTGGCTCGGTAAAGGCCATCGAGCATCATTTTATGCAGGACGAAATAGCCCGATCGGCCTATGCGTACAACAAGGCTATTGAAGACGGTAGTAAGGTAATTGTTGGAGTAAACAAATTCACATCCAATGAAATGAGCAAGCCCCCCGGCTTCAAGATCAATGATTCTATCCGCATTCAGCAATCAGAGAAACTGGCCAAACTCAGGGCAGAACGCAATAACGAAGCAGCCTCAGCCTGCCTGGCAACCATCAAGGCCAGGGCTATGACCACCGAAAACCTGATGCCCGCTGTAATAGATGCTGTTGAGCACCTTTGCACACTAGGTGAGATAGCCGATACTTTGAGGAGTGTGTGGGGAGAGTATAAGGGGTAGACCAAAGAATAATATTATGGAGATTAAACTTTATCCATGACATACCGATTAACCATACTCACATTGCTTGCCCTCTCAGGTATTTGTTGTTGCAGGAATGATTCTCAGGATAAGCAGAACCATATTCCCATTAAACATGGTATTAATTCAATGCTTTACAGCCATGACAGCACAAGGCTCCCTGCTATTAAAAAATCTATACCTGAATTAGAAAATAATTTATTCCCAAGACCTAAGAATCCGCATGAAGTATTATCAACCGATGCAAATTTTTATGGTGAGCATCTGCTCAAAGGTTACACTAAAAGATTAAAATATTTTTTCGGAACTATCAACCTATTGGATATTAATTAACTAACCTGTATATTTACGGGGTATTAATTAACCTCTAAATATACGTAAAATGAAATACATAATGAATCTTGCAATCCTTATTTTAGGCAGCTTATCATTTATTCTAAAA
>Ga0364866_10617_pt1 | contig 19758 bp, 10 predicted proteins | sample ExccelAu500001D3_3_FD_206913 | JGI IMG/M metagenome (GOLD analysis project Ga0364866, IMG submission 206913) | Enriched cells from Trout Bog Lake Hypolimnion, Wisconsin, USA - BchlTB.Aug13.5000.01.D3 | ecosystem: Environmental > Aquatic > Freshwater > Lake > Hypolimnion/Profundal zone | place... | reverse complement strand
TACCTATACCGCGAAGAGACCACGGACGATACGCTGCACTTTCACAGTTACTACGAGCGCATCAAGGTTCTGGCGGAGAAGGGCAAGGAACTGGCGACGGTCAGGATTCCCTACGAGCACGGCGAGTTTTCGGTGACCGATATTCAGGGGCGGACGATTCACGCGGATGGAACGGTCATTCCGCTGACCGCGAAGCCGGCAGACCTGATGGACTTCAAGAGCAAGAACTACCAGCGGAACACGATGGTGTTTACGCTGCCGAGTGTCGAGGTGGGCAGCATCATAGAGTATCGCCTGAAGCTTCGCTACAGCGACGAGATAGTTTCCTCCCCGACATGGGATATCCAGCAGGAGTATTTCGTTCAGAAGGCGCACTACTTTTTTCGTCCGGAGATGGGGCCAGGCCACATCATCACGGGCAGCCACGGAGAGGCATTGACTTACCTGATGTACTCCACGCGGATGGGTTCTGGGCAGGATCCCGTGGTTCGCGATCAGAGGGGTTCGTACACGGTCGACGTGGCCGACATTCCGGCACTGCCGGATGAAGACTGGATGCCGCCCTTGAACACGCTCAAGTGGCGCGTGGAGTTTTATTACACCAGTGTGGGCACCGGCGCTGCCTTCTGGGAGAGCGCGGGCAAGACCTGGGCCAAGGAGGCGCAGGAGTTCAGCAATCCGAGCGGCTTCATGAAGAAAGCGGTTGCGGAGATAGTCGGGCCCACGGATAGCGACGAGCAGAAAGCCACGAAGATATACGCGGCGGTGATGAAACTGAATAACACCCGGTTTTCGCGCAAGAGGTCGGAGGCCGAGCGCAAGGCCGAGAAATTGAAGGTCGTAAAGAGCGCCGAGGATGTGTGGAAGCAGCAGGGCGGTTCAGACGACGAGATAGCGCTCTTATATGTTGCGCTGGGCCGGGCCGCGGGTCTAAAGGTATATCCGATGCAGGTGACCGACCGCAGCCGAGCCATCTTCGACAACCGGTATCTATCTACCAATCAGTTGAACGATTACATCGCGGTTGTGGTGCTGGACGGAAAGGAAGTGTATCTGGACCCAGGGCAGAAGATGTGCCCATTCGGGACACTGCACTGGAAGCATTCCTACGCAATGGGCTTCCGCCTCACCGATGGCGGTCCCGTTCCCGCGACGACTCCGGGCGGGAATTACAAGCTTTCCGCGGTGCAGCAGATAGCGGATCTTACTGTCGATGAGACAGGCGGCGTAAAGGGGACGGTCCACTTTGTGATGACCGGCCCGGAGGCGCTTCACTGGCGGCAGATGGCGCTTGAAAACGACCAGGAAGAGGTGCAGAAGCGGTTCAAGGAATCGGTAAAGGAGTTGTTGCCGGAGGGCGTGGAGTGCGAATTCGACCACTTCATGGCGCTGGACGATTACACTACCAACCTGCAGGCGTATGTGAATGTAACTGGCAGCGTGGGGACAGTTACCGGCAAGCATCTGTTTCTCCCGGGTATGTTTTTCGAGTCGCGGGCAAAGCACCCGTTCGTGGCCCAGGACAAGCGCGCGGTGCCGGTCGATGTTCACTATCCCAAACTGACGCAGGACAGCGTGAACTACCACCTGCCGGCGGGGTTCAGCGTAGAGAGCGCGCCGACGGAAGCGAACACGGCGTGGCCCGATAATGCCATTCTGAAGGTCGCTTCGGCAACCAAGGCCGGCTCGGTTACAGTGGTGCGCACGCTGGCGTATAACTATTCGCTGGTCGATCCGAAGGATTACTCGAAGCTTCATGACTTTTACCAGAAAGTAGCCACGGCCGATCAACAGCAACTGGTACTGGCCAAGGCGCCCGCCGCGAAAGGGAACTAATGACTTGGATTCCGCGTTTGGCTAACTCGAAGGCGGTTCGCATGGGGGCCATGGCACTGCTGGTGTTGGCGGCCCGGCCAGGGTTGGCAAACTGGTTCGGTAAGTCGCAGCCGGTGCCGCAGTGGGGATTGGATGCCGCCAGGACCAAGGTTCCCGACTACGCAAAGGACTCAAACGCCGTCATTCTCTTCGATGAGTATGTGGAAACCATCGACGGCCAGGGCCGCGCCGTGGAGCGGGAGCGCGAGGCTATCCGTATCCTGAAGCCGCAGGGCCGCGGCAACACTTGCGAAGTGAGCTACGACGTGGATGAGAAGATCAACTATTTCCGCGTGTGGACGATCGGCGCTGACGAGAAGCAGTACCAGGCCCAGGATACGGATTTTAACGACGAAGGGGACACCAGCGTTCCGATCATGCTGTCGACGCGCAAGTCGCGCATCGTGCATCCGCCCGCAGTGGATGTGGGCGCGATCGAGATATGCGAGTCGGAGGAGCAACTTCAGCCCTATCTACAAGAGAAGGCGTGGCAGATTCAGAGCGGCATTGCTGTGCTCTTTGAGGCGCTTGAAGTGGACCTGCCGGCCGGCCGGCCGCATTCCGAGGCGTGGAAGAACCACGAACCTGTAAGAGCGGTTGAAGTGGCGCCCAATCACTGGCGTTGGGAGCTGAAGGATATGCCGGCGTTGACCTTGCGCGACGTGCCATCGGCCCCGGAGTGGGCGGCGCTTGCTGGGCGCATGTCCGTGCAGTGGGGCGAGGCCGCGGTGGAAGGCAGCGACAACCAATGGCGGGCCATTGGGCAATGGGTGACGACGCTGGAGGCCAATCGTCCCGATCCCTCGCCGGAGATTACGGCCAAGGTCAACGAACTGATCGCGGGCGCGCCGGACTTCTATACGAGACTGAGCCGGATTACCGATTCGATTCAGCGGGACATCCGCTACTTCGTGGTGATGAGAGGCATCGGGGGCTTGCAGGCCAATCACGCGGCCGATATCTTTCACAATCGCTACGGCGACTGCAAGGACAAGACCACGCTGCTGATTTCGATGCTTCAAGTGGCGGGAATCAAGGGCTACTACGTGCCGGTGGACGATCGTCGCGGCGTGGTTGCGCCGGGCGCCCCGTCACTGGTGGGCAATCACATGATTACCGCGATCGAGATTCCGGCGGAGGTGCAGGACGCACGCCTGCTGGCGCTGGTGAAGGCCAGGGACGGGAAGCGGTATCTTATCTTCGACCCGACCAATGAACGGACGCCGGTGGGGAACTTGCCTTCGTATCTGCAAGGGGGCTACGGGATATTGGCGGCGGGCGCTGCGAGCCAGGTGATTGCTCTGCCGGTGCTGAGTCCGGACGCCAACGGCACGGAGCGGAAGGGCACTTTCAAACTCTCGGACGACGGGACGTTGAGCGGGTCGGTGGATACATCGCACTCCGGGCCGGAGGGCGCCGATTTGCGGACCTTCCTCAAGTACACGGAGGAGAAGGAGCGGCGCGAGTACTGGGAGAAGCGGGTGGCGCGCGATGTGCCGGGCGCGGTGCTGGATTCGTTCCAGTTTGTGCAGCCGTCGGCCTTTGACAAACCGCTGGAGTTTCACTACAAGCTGACCGCGGCGCAGTATGCGCGGCACGCCGGGCCGCTACTGCTGGTGCGTCCGCGCGTAGTGGGCTCCGACAGCCAGGCCTTTGACGACAAGCCGCGCACATTTCCCATCGACCTGAGCGCCACGGGCCGCTGGCACGACAGCTACGACATCGCGCTTCCTCCCGGCTATGTGGTGGATGAGACTCCAGACCCGGTCGATGTGGATGTGGAGTTTGCCGCCTATCATTCCTCCGTGACGGGCAAGGACAACACGCTCCATTATGAGCGGGAGTATGTCGTTCGCGAGGTGGAGATTCCGGCAGACAAGTCGGCCGCCTTCCGTAAACTGGAGAGCGCGATTCTGAGCGACGAAAAGGGTACGGCGGTGTTGAAGAAGCAGTGAGGCGGCTGTTAGCTTCTAGCTTCTAGCTTTTAGCTTTTAGAGTCCCCGATAGGGGATCCGTAAACCCCTCGCCTTCAGGCGACGGATGGGGCTAGGCTTGAGGGGATGGAAGACTACAAGCGTGGCAGCCACACGGTGTGGGACTGCAAATACCATCTGGTGTGGACGACGAAGTACCGCTATCCGGTTCTTGGCGGCGATGTGGGGCAGCGCTGCCGCGAGTTGCTTCGCGAAATTGCTCGCAGCCAGGAGATGGTGATCTACGCCGGCTCGATCAACCGGGATCATGTTCACATGCTGATCGGCATCCCGCCGCAGATTTCTGTGTCGCGGGCGGTACAGTACTTGAAAGGAAAGAGCTCACACAAGCTGTTGAGCGACTTTGCGGGGCTGCGAAAGCGCTATTGGGGCCAGCACCTGTGGGCGCGGGGCTATTGGGTGGCCACCAGCGGCAACGTAACCGATGAAGTCTGGAAGCGATATATCGAGGAGCAAAAGCCCCCCGAGCCAGACGATGACTTCAACGTGGTGTAATCGGCCGCAGGGCCGATCAATCCGGCTTCAAGCCGTAACCCGAAGCCACCGCCTGTTAGGCGGTGGTCTGTTCACCTTTTAGCTTTTAGCTTTTAGCTTTTAGCATTTAGCATTTAGCATTTAGCATTTAGCATTGGAGTTCTGCAATAGCAGGCAAGGCATAAGGAAGCAAGTTCGACAAAACCAGGGCTATCCCAACATCCCCGCTCACCCACCCTGGGCGCAAAGACAAAGCTGCGCCAAGGGTGGGGCGTCCGGACTGCTCACGAAGATCGGTGTTGAAACGGCACGCGAAAAGAGACAAAACCTTGAAGGTTAAAGACTAAGAGCCAAAAGCTGCATCTCAGACTCCGGTGATGTTGCCTTCTTTGTCTACGTCGATGGCCAGGGCTCGTGGGTCGTGCGGCAGGCCGGGCATCAGCATCATGTTCCCGGAAACGGCCACCAGGAATCCCGCGCCAGCCGAGAGCAGGACATTGGCGACCTTGAGGTTCCAGCCGGTGGGCGCGCCCGTGAGGCGCGGGTTGTCGGTGAGGGAATACTGCGTCTTGGCGATGCAGACTGGCAGTTGGCCAAAGCCCCACTCCACAAAGCGCGCGATGTTCTGGCGGGCCAGGCCGCTCAGCTCGACGCCGGCGGCGCCGTAAACCTGTTTGGCGATAGCGGCAATCTTCTCTTCGGGTGTGTCTTCGAGCGAATAAAGCGGCCGGATGCAGGGGGCCGGGTTGTCGTCGATGGCGGCGGCAACTTTCTCGGCCAGATCGACGGCTCCGAGGCCGCCCTTAACGAAAGCCTCAACAAACGAGCAGGGAACGGTGAGTCGGCGGCATTCGGCGGCGACCGCATCGAGGTCGGCAGCGGAGTCGGTGGGGAAGCGATTGATGGCCACGACGACCGGGACGCCAAATCGACGAAGGGTGTTGATGTGGTGTTCGAGGTTGGGGAAACCGGCCTGGAGGGAACCCTCCCCCTGGGCGCGCAGGCTCTGCACGGTGGTAACGAGAACGGCGGCGGCGGGTTCGATGCCGGAAGTGCGCATGACGATGTCGAAGTACTTCTCCGCGCCCAGATCTGCGGCGAATCCGGCCTCGTTGACGACGTAATCGGCAAGGCGGAGGGCCATCTTCTGTGAAAGGACGGAGCAGGTGCCGTGGGCGATGTTGGCGAAGGGGCCGGCGTGGACCAAGGCGGCCGTGCCCTCGGTGGTCTGGACCAGGTTGGGGAGCAGCGCGTCGGCGAGCAGGGCCATCATGGAGCCGGTTGCGCCCAGTTGGGCGGCGGTGACCGGGCGGCCTGAGCGGGAGACGCCGACGACGATTGAGTCGAGGCGGCGGCGGAGGTCGGCGCGCCCGGCTGACAGGGCGAGAATGGCCATGATTTCGCTGGCGGCGGTGATGACGAAGCCGGTTTCGCGGCTTGCGTCGTCGCCCTTGGAGCCGAGCCCGATGGCGATGTGGCGGAGGGCGCGGTCGTTCACATCGAGGGCGCGCGGCCAAGTGACCAGGGCGGGATCGAGGTCGAGTTCGTTGCCGTGGAAGATGTGGGAGTCGATGAGTGCGGCGAGCAGGTTGTGGGCGGCGGTAATGGCGTGGAAGTCGCCGTGGAAGTGAAGGTTGATCTTCTGGCTGGGTTCGACCTGGGCCATGCCGCCGCCCGCCGCGCCGCCCTTGAGGCCGAAGACCGGACCCAGCGAGGGCTCGCGGGAGGTGACGATGGCCTTGCGACCGGTGCGCTCGAGGCCCTCGGCGAGGCCGATAGCGACCACGGTCTTGCCTTCGCCATGGGTGGTGGGCGTAGTGGCGGTGACCAGAATCAGTTTGCCGCGGACCGGGAAGGCGGGGTCGGCGAGCAGTTCGAGGCGGAGTTTGGCGCCGTGAGCGCCGAGGCGCTCATAGTGGGCAGGTGAAAGGCCAATATTTTCAGCAATTTCTTCGATCGGTACGAGGGGAGCGGTGAGAATCGCGGCAGTGGTCACAAGAGCCTCCGGATAGAACAAACGGGCAGAGTATACGCCGTGAAATGGCCGGCAAATGTGACGGGGTGCACACTCATTGCGATGCGGGGCGGGTGTCCGATATCGAACACCCGCGAGCCGTAAGCGGTCATAACGGGGCGTTTCCGCAGGCCGAGTCCTGCTTCCAAGCCGTTTGTTTTCAATGGCTGCCAGGAAGCCCTCTTTGGCAGGTCAAGTGCAAGACTGCAGGGTAATGGATATCGCACGCCCAGATTTGAAGCAGAAGAGGATTCGCCAGTACGCGGTATGGGCTGGCATCGCGGTGGTGGTGTTGACCGCTGCCATCGTGGGAGTGGCGCGGCTGAAGCCCGCGGCGCCGACGGTTGACCGCTCCACCATTTGGCCGGATACGGTGAAGCGTGGTCCGATGGTCCGGCAGGTGCGCGGATCGACGGGGACGCTGGTGCCGCGGGAGGACAAACTTCGGCTGATTCCTGCCGAGACCGAGGCCACGGTGACGCGGATTCTGGTGTTGCCGGGGGCGCAGGTACAGCCCACGACAGTGATCATGGACCTGACCAATCCGCAGTTGGAGCAGGAGGCCATGAACGCCGGCCTGGCGCTGAAGGCGGCGCAGAGCGACTACCACAATACCCAGGTAAAGCTCGAAAGCGACCTGATGACGCAGAAGGCCGGGGCGGCCACGGTGGGCGCGGATTACAGCCAGGCCAAGCTGCAGGCGCAGACCGACAAGGCGCTCTATGACTTGGGCGTGATCAGCGGCCTGGCGTACAAGGCATCCTCGAGCAAGGCTGACGAACTGACGACGCGCAACAAGATCGAGGGCGACCGGCTGGCGATGAACGAGAAGGTGATCGCATCGCAGCTGGCCGTGCAGCAGACGCTGGTGGACCAGGCGCAAGCGCTCTACCGGCTCAAGCAGCAGCAGTTGGCGGCGCTGCATGTGACGGCGGGGATCAGCGGGGTGCTGGTGGACCTGCCGCACCAGGTGGGCGAGCATGTGGCTCCGGGCATCACGCTGGCCAAGGTGGTGCAGCCGGATCAGTTGAAGGCGAGCCTGAAGATCGCCGAAACGCAGGCGCGCGACATCCAGATCGGGCAGCCGGCGGCGATTGATACGCACAACGGGGTGATCCCGGGCCGGGTGCAGAGAATCGATCCGGCGGTGCAGAACGGAACGGTGACGGTTGACGTAGAACTTTCCGGGCCTTTGCCGCAGGGCGCGAGGCCAGACCTGAGCGTGGAAGGGACCATCGACCTTGAGCGGATGACCGACGTGCTCTATGTGGGCCGGCCGGCGCTGGGCAACGAAAACTCAACGCTGAGCCTGTTCAAGGTGGACCCCGATGGCAAGGGGGCGACGCGCGTGCCGGTGAAGGTTGGGCGCGCCTCGGTGAACAGCATCCAAGTGCTTGAAGGATTGAAGGAAGGCGACACGGTGATCTTGTCCGATATGTCGCGGCAGGACAACGTGGATAGGATACGGCTGGAGTGAGGGAGACAGGGAACAGGGAGTAGGGAACAGGGACTTAGGACTAAGGGACCAAGGACTAGCAGTGGCAGTTGAGCGCTGACAACTTTTATGAGGGGGATGGCATGGCATCGAATGGCAAGCTGATTGAAATTGAAGACCTGACCAAGATCTTCTACACCGACGAAGTGGAGACGCACGCGCTCTCCGGCATTCACCTGACCATCGCGCGGGGCGAGTATTTGGCCATGTCCGGGCCTTCGGGCTGCGGCAAATCGACGCTGCTGTCGATTCTGGGCCTCCTTGACACGCCTACGGGAGGCAAGTACCTGCTTAACGGCAACCCGGTGGAGAACCTGAGCTTCGGCGACCGGTCCCGCATTCGCAACCAGGAGATCGGCTTTATCTTCCAGAGCTTCAATCTTATCGGCGATCTTACCGTGGAGGAGAATGTCGAGCTGCCCCTGACTTATCGCGCGGGCATGCCCTCGGCGGAGCGCAAGAAGCGGGTGAAGGAGGCACTGGAGCGGGTGAACATGGCGCATCGCATGAGGCACTATCCGGCGCAGCTCTCCGGCGGCCAGCAGCAAAGGGTGGCCGTGGCGCGCGCGCTGGCGGGTTCGCCATCGATTCTGCTGGCCGACGAGCCTACCGGCAACCTGGACTCGAAGAATGGCGAAGCGGTGATGCACCTTTTGGCCGACCTGCACCGCGAGGGATCGACGATCTGCATGGTGACGCACGATCCGCGCTTTGCCAAGCACGCGCAGCGCGAGGTGCATCTCTTCGACGGAAAGGTGGTTTCGGAAGACGAGCTGAAGAAGCTGACTGAAGAAGTGGAGGCGTAATCATGCTGTCGCAAGACCTGGTTTATGCGCTGCGCCAGTTGCGCAAGTCGCCCGGATTCACGCTGACGGCAGTGATGACGCTTGCCCTGGGCATTGGCGCCAACTCGACCATTGCGAGTTGGATCCGCTCGACGCTGTTCGACCCGATTCCGGGCGTGGCGCACACCAGTCAGATGATCAGCCTGATGCGCGGAGACCGCAGCGAGCATCCCACTCCGCCATTTTCTTATCGAGATTATGTGGATCTTCGCGACAGCACCAAGACGCTCTCCGGCGTGCTGGCTTATCACGACGACTACATGGCCATCACCGGGGGCGGCAAGCCGGAGCGCATCTACGGCGCGCTGACCTCGGCGAATTACTTTGAGGTGCTGGGCGTGCGGCCTGCGCTGGGCCGCACACTGCTGCACTCCGGAGACAACGAGCGCGCGGGCGCGGCGGAAGCCGTGTTGAGCTACGACCTGTGGCAGAACCGCTACGGCGGCGACCCTTCGATTGCGGGCAAGAGCATCGATATCAACCTCCACACCTACACGGTGGTGGGCGTGGCGCCGAAGGGCTTTCAGGGTTGCAAGACTGGACTGCGCGCCGACATCTGGATTCCGCTGGGCATGACCCAACAGGTGTGGGGCTGGAGTCCGTGGGAGGATCGCGGCATTTCGTGGCTGCAACTGCTGGGCGCGATGAGGCCCGGAGTGGATCATCGGCAGGTGGAGAGCGAACTGAATGTGCTGATGCAAGGCATTGTGGATCGCTATCCGGCCACACATCTAGGAGCGAATCGGATCTCGACCGATCCGTTGTGGCGTTCGCCGTTTGGGGCCAACGTGTACCTGGCCGGGACGCTTCCGATCCTGCTGGCGCTGGCCGCGGTGCTGTTGCTGCTGGCCTGCGCCAATGTGGCCAACCTGCTGCTGGTGCGCTCGGTATCGCGGCGGCGGGAGTTCGCCATTCGTCTCTCGATGGGAGCAAGCCGCTGGCGCCTGGTGCGGCAGCTGATGATAGAAAACGTAATTGTCGCGCTGACCGGCGGGGCCGTTGCGCTGGTCATCACTTTCTGGACCGCCAAGTCTCTCTCCGCATTTTTGCCGACATCGACGCTGCCGCTTTCGCTGAATAGCAGCCTGGATGGCTCGGTGCTGGCGGCGACGCTTCTGGTCTCTGTTCTGACCGCGCTAGTCTCCGGCGTGGTCCCCGCGCTGCGTGCTTCGGCCGTGGCTCCGATGAGCGTACTGAAGGACGAGGCGCTCAACACGTCCGGCGGCTTGCAGAAGTCGCGCCTTGCAGGCGGCCTGGTGATTGCGCAGGTCGCGTTGTCGCTACTGTTGCTGGCATGCGCGGGGCTGTTTGTGCGCAGCCTGAACAACGCGCAGAAGGCCGACCCCGGCTTCGATCCGAACAACGTCCTGGTAGCGACATTCGACCTGAGCCCGATGGGTTACAGCGATGCGGCGGGCGTGGAGTTCGAGCGCCAATTGCTGGAGCGCGTGAGGCAGCTGCCTGGAGTACAGTCGGCAACGCTGGCGGATTTTTCGCCGCTCAGTTTTTCCATCCACTCCGACGGCGTGATGCCAGAGGGCTATGTGCCGCAACTTCATGAGTCGGTCGAGGCGGACCGGGGCAGCGTAAGCCCCGGCTATCTTCAGGCGCTGCGCACGCCGCTTCTTTCCGGGCGCGAGTTTACCAATCAGGACAACGCCGCGGCGGCGCCGGTAGCCATGGTCAACCAGGCACTCATCCATCGCTACTGGCCGGGCCAGCAGGTGATCGGCAAACATATCGTTGTGGGCCACGGCCATTACACCGTGGTGGGCGTGGTGGCCAACGGCAAGTACCGCCGCCTGACTTACGAGCCCGCTCCGCTGGTGCTGCTGCCACTGATGCAGCGCTATCAGAGCGAGGCGATTCTGCAGGTGCGCGCCAGCGGCGACCCGCTGGCACTTACCTCGGCGGTCGAGGGCGCGGTCGCCAGCTTGAATCCCAACCTGCCGCTGTTCAACATCTCAACCATGCGCGAGTCGATGCAGATGGGAAGTCTCTTCGAGCGGATCGCTGTGGTGTTCGCTGGATGCTTCGGACTCCTGGCATTGGTTCTGGCGGTGGTGGGCATCTACGGCGTGGTGGCTTACACCACCCGGCAGCGCACGCATGAGATCGGCATTCGCATGGCGCTTGGAGCGAGCAAAGGAGATGTCTTCAGGCAGGTGGTGGGGCAGGGGTTGCGGCTTACGCTCGCGGGGCTGGCAGCGGGGATTGTTGTCTCGCTCTTCCTTACGCGCTTCTTGCGGGGGATGCTGTTTGGCGTCGGCGCCTCCGACTGGCTGACATTCTCAACTGTTGCAATCGTGCTGCTGTGCGTGGCGATGGTGGCGTGTTTCATTCCGGCGCGCCGCGCCGCTTCTGTTAACCCGATGCAGGCGCTCAGAGCCGAGTAATCAACTTAACCGAATTTTGCACGCCCGATTCCTTTACGGAGAAGAGACACCATGGGCCAATTCCTCCAGGAAATCCGCTACGCGCTTCGGCAGTTGATCAAGTCGCCGGGGTTTACAATCACCGCGCTGCTCACGCTCGCCCTGGGCATCGGCGCGAACACGGCTATCTTCACGCTGGTGCATGGCATTCTGATGCGGTCGCTGCCGGTGGCCGACGCCTCGCAACTCTATCGCATCGGCGACCAGGACGATTGCTGCGTGGAGGGCGGATTCCCCGGCGATGCCAGCGACACGGGCGACTTCTCCATCTTCTCCTTCGAGTTGTACCAATACCTGAAGAGCGCCACGCCGGAGTTTGAACAACTGGCCGCGGTGCAGGCCGGGCAGTGGCATTGGACGGTGCGTCGCGGCAACGTGCTTGCGAAGTCCATGCGCGGCGAATTTGTCTCGGGCAACTATTTTTCTACTCTCGGATTGGGCTCCTACGCGGGGCGCGTGTTTTCCGATAGCGACGATGGGCCGGCCGCGGCTCCCACGACAGTACTGAGTTACCAGGCATGGCAGGGTGAGTTTGCAGCGGACCCTTCGATTGTGGGCTCCACGATCTTCATACAGGCTAAGCCTTTCACGGTTATCGGCATTGCGCCGCCAGGGTTCTTCGGCGACCGCATCAGCGACTCTCCGCCCGACTTCTGGATGCCGGTTCAGACCGAGCCGTATGTGCGCGGAGAAGGCAGTTCCATCCTGCATCACGCCGAGGCGCACTGGCTCTATCCGCTGGGCAGAGTCAGGCCGGGAACCAATGTCGCCGCATTGCAGACGAAGATAACCGTTTCGCTGCGCCAGTGGCTCTATACAAGGCCCATGCTGAACGACAACGGCGGATCGAAGGTGATTCCCAAGCAGCATGTGGTGTTGACGTCCGCCGGAGGCGGCATCCAGAACCTGCAGTTGGAGACCGGGCGGGGCCTGAAGATGCTGATGATCCTCAGCTCCGTGGTGCTTCTGATAGCCTGCGCCAACATTGCGAATCTGATGCTGGCGCGCGCCACCACGCGCAGGGCCGAGGTGGCCGTGCGCATGGCTCTGGGGGCATCGCGGCGGCGCGTCATTCGCCACATTCTCACGGAGAGTATTCTGCTTGGCTGCATGGGCGGCCTGGCGGGCCTGGCTGTTGCCTATGCGGGCTCGCGTACTATTTTGGCCCTGGCGTTTCCGGATGCGCATAACATGCCGGTCGATGCCAGCCCGTCTCTGCCCATTCTCGGCTTTGCCTTTCTGATTTCTCTGCTGACCGGAGTTATCTTCGGCGCCGGGCCCGCGTGGCTCTCGTCTCATGCTCAGCCGGCGGAGGCCTTGCGTGGCGTCAACCGCGGCAGCGCGGCCGTGCGCGACCGCTCGATGCTGCCTCAGAAGGCGCTGGTGGTCATTCAGGCTGCGCTGTCGCTGGTGCTGCTTGCCGGCGCGATCCTGATGAGCAAGTCGTTGGCCAACCTGGAGAATCAGAAGTTCGGAGTTACATCGTCCAACCGTTATGTTCTGCACTTCGATCCGTCAGGCTCCGGATACGGCATCGACCGCGTGCCGGCTCTCTACCGGCGGATGGAGGATCGCTTCGCGGCATTGCCGGGAGTGTCCGCGGTCGGCATGGCACTTTACAGCCCACTGGAGGGCGATAACTGGGGCGAATGCGTCATCCAGCAAGGTCATCCGGCGCCGGGGCCGAACGAACAATGCGGGTCAACCTGGGATCGAGTGAGCGCGCATTTCCTTGAATCGGTTGGCGTGCCTATCGTGCGCGGCCGCGGATTCAACGATCAGGACACGGCCAGCACGCCGCAAGTCGTTGTGGTGAACCAGACTTTCGTGAAGAAGTTTTTCCCCAACGTGGATCCAATCGGTCAGCACTTTGGCATCGACCTGCCGCAATACTCCGGCGCGTTTGAGATCGTCGGCGTCTTTGCCGACTTCAAGATGAACAACCCGCGCGATCCAATTCGCCCTGTCTTCCTGCGCGCCTTGTCTCAGCCTTATGCGGGCTACAAGGAGCCCATGATGTCCTCGACCGAGACGCAATCGATGTTCATCAACTCGGTAGTTCTGGCGTTCAACCGGCCGCAGGAGAATGCGGATGCGCTGATTCGCAGAACGCTGGCAGAGGTCGATCCCAATCTTACCGTAATGGATCTTCGCTCGATGGACGCGCAGGTAGCGGGTAACTTCAATCAGGAACGGCTGATTGCGCGGCTGGCGACTCTATTTGGTGTTCTGGCCTTGATTCTCGCATCGGTTGGACTCTACGGCACAATGTCCTACTTTGTAGCCCAGCGTACCAATGATATCGGCATCCGCATGGCGCTGGGCGCTTCGCGGTCCGGCGTGGTCGGCATGGTGCTTCGCGGCGCGCTGTGGCAGATAGGCATCGGGCTTGCATTGGGGATTATCGCGGCACTTGCGACCGGGCACCTGGTGGCCAATCAACTTTACGGAGTGGGCAGTTACGACCCGCTGTCGCTGGCGGGGGCAACCATCGTGCTTGGCTTATGCGCGACGGCGGCCGGATTCATTCCCGCGCGCCGCGCTTCTTCGATTGAGCCGATGAAGGCATTGCGCATCCAGTGATCGCAAACCAGGAGACTCGATGAACATGCTTCTTCAAGACTTTCGCTACGCACTGCGCCAACTGCGGCGAGCGCCGGGATTTGCGCTGGCCGCGGTACTTACGCTGGCCTTGGGCATCGGCGCGAGTTCGGCCATCTTTTGCCTGATGGACGAGCACTGGTTTCACCCCATGCGGGTGCCGCATCCGGGGGAGATGATGCGCCTCTTCTCCACTACCAAGGAGGGCTCGGAGGGCTCGTTCACTTACCTTGAGTTCAAGGACTTTGCCCAGCGGTCAACGGCATTGAAGAGTGTGGTGGCAATCGGCGGGCGCGGCAGCATGATGCCGCGCGCGGACGGCACCGCGGCTCTGCTGCTGACCAACGTAGTCTCTGCTAACTTCTTTGAGGCGCTCGGCGTTCGTCCCATGCTGGGCCGCAGCTTTACTGCCGCCGATGGCGAGCGCATGAGGACGCATCCTGGGGTACTGCTGGGATATGGCTTCTGGCGCAGGGAGTTCGCTGGCGACCCGGCCATTGTCGGCAAGCAGATCGCGCTGCTGCGCGGCAAGGACCATCGCAACCAGGTAGACGTGTGGGGCGTGCTGCCGCCGGAGTTCCGCGAAGTCGAGAATGGTGAAGACCGCGATCTCTGGATGCCGGCCGAGTCGTGGGCCGCGGTTGCCAGCCCGGAAGACTTGACCTCTCCCCAGTTCCGCTGGTTCAACTTGCTGGGCCGCCTTGCGCCGGGGGCTACTGTGACCCAGGTGAATGCCGAGGCCGCGGCTATTGCGCGTGGGTGGGAGACGGCCGATGAGGCTCACCATCACGGAGAGGGAGCGCGCGCGGAAAGCGACTTCAGTTATCGCATGGGCCGGGCCGGCACCGCGGGGCTTGTGCTTTTAGCAATTGTCGCCGGTGTCGTGCTGCTGGCGGTGGTGAACGTGGCGCATCTGCTGCTGGCGCGCGGACTGACGCGCGGGCCTGAAGTGGCGCTGCGTCTCTCGCTGGGCGCGCGGCGATGGGTGGTGGCGCGCCAATTGCTCATCGAGAACTTGTTGCTGGGAGCGTTGGGATTGGCGGCCGGCCTTGGCTTTGCCGCTGGAATCGCCGCGCTGCTGCCGCGCTTGTTGGTAACCGGGCCTGCGATGCTGGTCCAGGTCGGCTCGGCGGATGCGAACTTTCCCGTCGATGGGCGGGTCTTTCTCTTCGCATCGCTGTTGGCGCTGGCAACCATGCTGATGCTTGCCGTGATTCCGTTGGTGCAGGTGATGCGGCCTCAGCTTCTGCCGGTGCTGCAAGGCAACTCTGCAGCGCGCACGGCGGGCCGCACTCCGCTGGTGCGCCGCGCAGCCATCTGGATGCAGATCGCAATCTCATTCGCGCTGCTGGTCTCAACCGGCGCGCTGGTGCGCAGCTTTCTGAATACCCGCACGCAGCCCATCGGCCTGACACGCAACCAGGTGCTGCTGGCTTGGACACAGGAGCCGGATGCGCCAATGATTGACGAAGTTGTGGAACGGATGAAGGCACTGCCCGGCGTGGAGCGTGTTGCCTACGCCATTCGCGCGCCGCTCAGCTTGTCAGAGGGCGGCATCGCCATCCGGACGCTGCTGCCCAGCCATCCCGAGATGCGTGAGCCGGCCTCCATCAAGTTCAACGCGGTGAGCCCAAACTTCCTCGATGCGACCGGGACCCGCATTGTGCGCGGCCGCGGCTTCACGGCTGCCGACGATGCGGAGGGCGCAATCAACATCGTTATCAACCGGGTAATGGCAGAGAAATACTGGCCGGGCCAGGATCCGCTGGGACAGGTCGTGCGGCTGGCTACGTCAAACATCGATACACGCATTGTGGGAGTCGCCGAGAACGCGCCCATCAACCAGATAGGAGAAATGCAGGAGCCGTATCTCTACATTCCTTACCACCCTTACTTGCTGCACCTGCCGAACATGGGCGAGATCACGTTCGCGCTGGTGACGAAGCAGAACGCGATGAGCATGGCGCAGCCAGTACGGCAAGTCCTCATCCATGAGGACCCGCTGCTGGACCCGATGATGGTGACCTCGCTGCCAGAACTTATCCGCTACTCGGCCGGCGAATATCAGATGATGGCAGAGCTGGTCAGCGCGCTGGGGCTAATCGGCCTCGCACTTACCGTCGTGGGCCTCTATGGCTTTCTGGCCTTCCGCGTCACGCAACGGAGGCGCGAGATCGGCATCCGCATGGCGCTGGGTGCAACTCGTGAAGCCACGGCACTGATGGTCCTGCGCGACACTGCATCGATGGCGTCCGTTGGCCTGGCCCTGGGGCTTGTGCTTTCGCTGGCCGCTGCGCGCGTCGAAGGCGCGGTGCTGTTCGGCGTGCGCCCGCTCGATGCTCTTTCAATTGCAATCGCCTTGTTCGTCCTGACCATTGCCGTTGCCGCCGCAGCATGGCTGCCCTCTCGCCGCGCCGCTTCTATCGAACCCATGCAAGCGCTGCGAACGGAATAGATTTCCCCGAGGAGAAACACTGAATGAACACGCTGTTCCAGGACGTCCGCTATGCGCTGCGCCAGTTGCGCAAATCGCCGGGATTCACGCTGACGGTCATCGTCACTCTGGCGCTGGGCATCGGCGCCAATGCCGCGGTCTTTACGCTGTTTGACCGCGTGCTGCTGCGCATGTTGCCGGTGGAACGGCCCAACGATCTAGTTCGCTTCGACTGGACCGGGGCCTTCTCCGGTTCGATGAGCAGCTTTGGCGGCGATAGCAGGAATTACTTCTCCTATCCGATGTACAAGGATCTGCGCGACCAGAACCATGTCTTCCAGGGCGTGCTTGCCGCGGACAAGGCAAGCGTTGGGGTTAGCTGGCACGATCAGGCTGAGAATGAAGACGCTGAGATTGTTAGTGGCAATTACTTCCAGTTACTGAGCCTTAAACCATCGCTTGGCCGTTTGCTCACCCCCCAGGACGACACCCAGAAGGACGCCAATCCCGTAGTGGTGCTCAGCTATACATACTGGAAGACGCACTTTGCGGGAGGGCACGATGTGACTGGCCAGACCGTGCTCATCAATGGCCATCCATTCACCATCCTCGGTGTTGCGCCGGAGAACTTCGACTCCGCCATCGGCGGCTACAAGCCCGGTGTCTTCATTCCCATCTCGATGGTTGACATCGCTTTGCCCTGGATGAGCACTAGGGAGAGTCTGACCAACCACCAGTCCGCGTGGCTGACTCTTGTCGCGCGCCTGAAGCCCGGTGTCTCGATTGCACAGGCCGAGGCCAGCCTTGGGCCGTTGTGGCACTCTCTCCGCGCCTATGAGTTCACGCTCTACAAAGGCAAGTCAGAGCGCTTCAGAAGAGAGTTCGTCGACAATTCGCGCCTGAGTGTTCACGACGACTCCAAGGGATTCAACCCCAATCGCATGGATCTCGAAAAGCCTCTCATCATTCTCATGAGCATGGCCGGCCTGCTGGTTGCACTTTGCGCCATCAACGTGGCCACGCTGCTGCTGTTGCGCGCCGCCGGCCGCGCGCGGGAGATGTCCATGCGCTACGCACTGGGCGCCAAGCGCAGCCGCATTGTCTCGCAGTTGCTGGTGGAGGGCGGATTGCTTGGTATTGCCGGAGCCGGCGCAGGGCTTGCCCTTGCTCCCGTGGTTGCCGCCACGCTGGTGCGGCTCATCACCAGCGCCGACGCCGGCAGCGAACCCTACTCCGCCGCCATCGATTCGCGTGTATTGCTGTTCACGCTGGGCGTTTCATTTGTAGTGAGCCTGCTGTTCAGCGTCGCGCCCGTGCTGCATTTCCTCCGTCCCGACCTGGCACAGGCGCTGCGGCAGAACACCGGCACGGCCTCAAGAAGCTCGCACCGTTTCCGTAAAGCGGCGGTGGGCGCGCAGATTGCGCTCAGCGTCCTGCTGCTCGGCGGCGCGGGTCTCTTTGTTCGCACACTCGACAATCTCCGGCATCAGTCCGTCGGCTTCGACACCGGGCATCTAGCTACGTTCTCTCTCGATCCTACTAACTCCGGATACGGCGAAGTTCGCGCCGCGCAGATACTGTCCAGCGCTCTCGAAGCCATCTCCCGCATTCCAGGCATCTCCTCGGCCGCTGCAACTACCGATCCCGAACTTTCAGGTGACTCCAACACCACCAGCTTCTCCGTGCGGGGTTACAAGCCGGGCGAGGAGGAGGACATGGGCTTTGAGTCTCCATGGGTAACTCCGGGTTACTTCGGCACGTTGAAGCAGCCCTTGCTGGCTGGCCGCGAATTCACACCGGCGGACGGACCCGGCGCTCCGCTGGTGGCCGTTGTCAACGTTGCCTTTGCGAAGCGCTTCTACGGTTCGCCGCGGAACGCGCTTGGCCGCATTGTCGGCGATGGAGATACCCCCGATGTTATTACCATCGTCGGCGTTGTTGGCGAGAGTAAGCACACTGATCTGCGCACTGTACTCGGTGCCGCGGTGTACCGGTCTTACTTCCAGCAGAAGCATCTGGGGGGCGGACAGATCTACGTGCGTTCCGTACAGGCCCCCGAGACCGTCGAAGGAGCGATCCGCCAGACAGTTCGTCAGCTTGATTCCACGCTGGTGGTGGACGGCCTGCGCACCATGGAGGAACAGGTCGCCCGCAGCGCCTCGGACGAGCGCGCGCTCGCCTTTCTCGCCATTGGCTTCTCGCTGCTGGCCATGGTGCTTGCGGCGGTGGGCCTTTACGGCGTGCTGGCTTACTCCACCGAGCAGCGCACCCGCGAGATCGGCGTGCGGCTGGCGCTGGGTTCGCGGCGCTCGGGAGTGGTGGTGCTGGTGGTGCGCGAGATGGCGCTGATTGCCGCCATGGCCATTGCCGTCGCACTGCCCTCCATCGTCGCGCTGGCCCGATTGTTTCGCAGTCAGCTTTATGGCGTGAATACCTTTGACCCAATTTCGCTATGCGCAGCCGTGGTGCTCACCGCGACGATGGTAACGTTGGCCGCGGCGTTGCCCGCGCGGCGTGCAGCCGCTGTTCAGCCCATGCAGGCTCTCAGATCGGAGTAGTTGAATGATCCAACTCAAGAACGTTGAACGAAGTTACAAAACAGGCCACGCGGAGACGTGGGTGCTGCGCAAGATAGGACTTACCATTAACGAGGGCGAGTTTGTTACCGTGATGGGTCCGTCCGGGGCGGGAAAGTCGTCGCTGCTCAATGTTCTGGCGCTTCTAGACGACGGATGGCAGGGCGAGTACTGGCTGGGCGAGACGCCGGCGCACAAGCTGAGTCGCAGGCAGCGCGCCGACCTGGCGCGAGAACGCATCGGCATGGTCTTTCAGAGCTATCACCTGCTGGACGATCTGACGGTGGCGGAAAACATCGACCTTCCTCTGTCTTATAAGAACCTTCCAGCGAAGGAAAGGCAGGCCATGGTGGCCGACATACTCGACCGCTTCCAGATCGTCGCCAAGAAGGACCTCTTTCCCAGCCAACTATCGGGCGGGCAGCAGCAGTTAGTGGGCATTGCGCGCGCTGTTGTTCACGCGCCCATGCTGCTGCTGGCCGACGAGCCGACCGGCAACCTGCACTCCACGCAGGCGCGGGAGATCATGAATCTGTTTTGCGAGTTGAATCGGCAGGGCACCACTATAGTTCAAGTGACCCACTCCGAGGAGAATGCGCGCTACGGCAAGCGCATCCTGGAACTGCGCGACGGCTGGATGACGCGCGACGAATCGATCAAAGCAACGGCAACGGAGGACAGCTCAAAGTGAATGGTTCGAAGACAAGACTGGCCAGAGGCACACAGGCACTGGCCGCGATCCTCCTGCTTCAAGTGAATATGGCCCTGGCGATTGAGCCCACTGCATCACTGCCATCGTCACAGGAACCGGCGCCGGCGGCCGGTTCGCAGAGTACTCAAAGCGGCATTCCATTTGAGCAATTGCAGCGGCCGTCGCGCAACCCCGTGGATGCTTACCGGGGCAAGACCGTGCCTCCGCCTGACATGGCTAACTCGGCGCGTCTCAATTCGCTTGTCCGCGATGGAAAGATCTATCTCTCATTGCGCGATGCCATCGACCTGGCGTTGGAGAACA
>Ga0364866_10161_pt1 | contig 19763 bp, 9 predicted proteins | sample ExccelAu500001D3_3_FD_206913 | JGI IMG/M metagenome (GOLD analysis project Ga0364866, IMG submission 206913) | Enriched cells from Trout Bog Lake Hypolimnion, Wisconsin, USA - BchlTB.Aug13.5000.01.D3 | ecosystem: Environmental > Aquatic > Freshwater > Lake > Hypolimnion/Profundal zone | place: USA... | reverse complement strand
CGTCCGGAGGAACCGCTCCATATGTGATTACCCCTGTCCAGACAGGTCTTGCAGCGGGTCTTCACACCTTCACAGTCACCGACAACAACGGGTGTGCGACCACTGTTGATGCCACGATCACCCAGCCATCGGCTGCACTATCATCAGCAATTTCCGCACAAACTAACGTTCTCTGTTTTGGGAGTGCCAGCGGGTCAGTAACGGTAGTCGGATTAAACGGAACTTCACCTTATCAGTACAGTCTGAACAGCGGACCTTTCCAGACCTCTGGGACGTTCTCATCGCTATATTCCGGAGCCTATACCGTTATGGTTCAGGATGCAGCCGGATGTACCACAGTTACAAATGTAACTATTACACAGCCCTCACTTCTTTCGATCAGTGCCATGTCTTCCAACACTCCGATTTGTCAGGGGTCAACCTTAAATCTGGAGGTTACAGCTGCCGGAGGGACACCCGTATATAGTTATTCATGGAGCGGACCAAACAGTTACACATCAATCAGCCAGAACCCTGTAATTAGCAATGCCCTTCCTTCTGCATCCGGAACCTATACGGTTTCAGTATCCGATGCCAACGGTTGCATCGCTTCATCAAATACTCAGGTAACCATTAATCCCACACCAACAGTTACGGCGACTCCAGCCTTGCAAGCGATTTGTTCCGGAATTTCAACATCGATTGCACTTTCGGGTTCGGTAACCGGAACAACCTATTCCTGGACGGCAGCACTAACTTCAGGAACTGCATCAGGATTTGCAAATGGAACTGGCAGCAGTATTTCTCAAACGTTAATTAATGTCACCTCAAACCCGGCTACGATCACCTATACAATAACTCCTTTGGCTAACGGTTGCGTTGGTTTGGCCGTTGCGGTTTTGGTTACGGTAAATCCAATACCAACAGTTACTGCCACACCTGCCTCACAAACGATATGTACAGGAGGAATTACCAACTTTTCTTTGACAAGTTCCACGACAGGAGCCACCTTCTCGTGGGTAGCCGCGCTTTCCTCCGGAGTAGCAACAGGATTCACAAACAGCAACGGTAACACCATTGCGCAGACGCTTGTCAATGCAACAACAGCTCCGGCTACAGTCACCTATACAATTACACCATCAGCCAACGGATGTAATGGATCACCTATTTCAGCGGATGTTATTGTAAATCCGGATGCTACATTAACGTTGACTTCTGCCATAGGGACAAAGGGACAGGTTATTTGTATCAATTCCCCATTGACCAACATCACCTATAGTATCGGGGGTAGCGGAACGGGGGCAATTATTTCGTCAGGAGCACTACCTGCCGGAGTAACGGGAAATTTTGCAGCTGGCGTGTTCACCATCAGTGGAATCCCTACAGTGGCCGGGACTTTTCTTTTTACTCTTACTACAATCGGACCATGTGGCCAGGCATCACAATCAGGAACTATCACTTCATATCCTTTACCCACAGTAAATGCTCTTGCGGATATTCCTTTCTGTACCGGCCTTACAACTCCTGTAATTTCTGTTTCCGGACCAGTACCCGGAACAGTTTTCAACTGGGTAAATAGTAACCCTGCAATTGGGATAGGAGGAAGCGGAACAGGGAATATTCCCTCCTTTGTCACTACCAACAGCACAACAGCTCCGATTTTAGCCACTTTTACCGTTACACCATCTGCCAATGGTTGTGCGGGGGTTCCGGTCACATTTGTAATTACAGTTTATCCGGAACCGGTTTTAAATACCCCATTGGTTGCCAGTGTATGCAGCGGAACAGCTTTTAGTTATACCCCTGGCAGCCTGACTACAGGAACAACCTTTGGTTGGAGCAGATCCGCTAAGGCCGGAATCAGCAATTCTGCCACATCGGGTACTGGCAATATAAGTGAAACGCTTAATAATATTACAACAAATCCAATAACAGTGACGTACGTCTACGTTTTGACTTCTAACGGATGTACGAATACTCAAATTGTAAATGTGACAGTGGTTCCAATTCCAGCGCTCACCAGTACGCTAAACCCTGCCGCTGTCTGCAGTAACACGCCATTCAATTATACTCCAGTCTACTCAATTTCAGGCACCTTTGCTACATGGACAAGGGCTGTTATATCGGGCATAAGTAACCCCATTGGTTCCGGAAGTGGCTCAATCACAGAAACGTTAATCAATACTTCAACTACAAATGTGGATGTAGTTTACGTCTATTCCCTGAATGCAGGAGGTTGTACAAATACACAAAATATAACAGTGAGGATAAAACCTACACCATCTTTAACCAGTGGATTATTATCCCCGGCAATATGCAGTAACACTTTGTATTCTTATATTCCTACCAGCGGAACCAGCGGTGTTACTTTTATGTGGAACCGCACGAATATGGCCGGAATAACCCCTGCAACCGGATCAGGATTAAATAATCCCAACGAAACATTGGTTAATTCAACACCGAATTCTGTTAATGTGACTTATGTTTATACTCTTGTCGGGGCAGGATGTACCAATATTCAGAATGTAGTAGTTCCGATATCTCCTGTACCAACACTCAGCAGCACAGTTACTCCGTCAGCCATTTGCAGCAACACGCTCTTTTCGTATGTCCCGACCAGTGCTACAGCCGGGACGACCTTCACCTGGAATCGCGCATCAATAACCGGGATCAGTAATCCAGCTGGTTCAGGAGCAGACAATCCAAATGAAGTACTCATCAATACCACAACCGGTCCGGTAGATGTCACTTACGTATACACTCTAAATTCAGCAGGATGTACTCATAGTCAAAATATTGTTGTAAAGGTTAACCCTATACCAACACTAACAAGTATTCTTCTGCCACCTTCAATCTGCAGTAACACCATATTTTCCTATACCCCGCTAAGTGGAACGACCGGGACTACATTTTCATGGATTAGGGCATTAGTAGCTGGCATCAGTAATCCGCCGGTCACCGGAACAGGAAATCCCAATGAAACGCTGATCAATACCTCACCAAATCCCCTTAATGTAACTTACACCTATACTCTGGCTACTGGTAGTTGTACAAATCCAGTCACATATGATGTTCAGGTTACTGTTAATCCACGCCCGACCCTTACAAGTACTCTGACACCTCCGGCAATATGCAGCAATACATTGTTTTCCTATACCCCAACAAGCGGATTATCGGGAACCGTTTTCTCGTGGACACGTGCAGCTGTCGGAGGGCTCACCAATCCTGCTTCCTCAGGAACCGGAGATCCGGCTGAAGTACTGATTAACAACTCTGCCACTCCGGTTAGTGTAACCTATGTTTATTCTCTATCGGCCAATGGATGCACTAATCCAACCCTATACAATGTTGTGGTAACAGTTAATCCGACTCCTACTTTTACAAGTACTTTATCACCGCCAGCAATCTGCAGCAACACTCTTTTCACCTACATTCCTGCAAGCGGAACTGCAGGGACAACTTTCGCATGGAGCAGGGCTGCAGTGACCGGAATCACCAATCCGGCTACCTCAGGAACAGGAATTCCTAACGAGACACTTATCAATTCCACTAGTTCACCTATTACAGTAATTTACGTATTCACCCTCTCAGCAAATGGTTGCGGTAGTCCATCAACTTATAACGTATCAGTTGTTGTAAATCCACTGCCCTTACTAACCAGCACTTTAACGCCCCCGGCGATATGCAGCAATACACAATTTTCTTATACACCGACAAGTTCCAGTTCAGGTATATTATTCAACTGGAGCAGGGCCGCGATAAGCAATATAAGTAACCCTGCTTCATCAGGTACCGGGGATCCATCAGAAACATTATTCAATACATCGGCCTTACCGGTAAGCGTAACTTATGTGTACACATTGTCAGGAAACGGGTGCAATGGAATAGCATCCTATAATGTTGTAGTTGTTGTAAATCCTATTGCCACACTTTCAAGCACACTCAATCCACCGGTAATTTGCAGCAACTCGGTATTCAATTATACACCCACAAGTAACACTCCGGGTGCAACTTTTAGTTGGAGCAGAAATTTGGTGGCAGGAATCAGTAATCCTGTTGGTTCAGGTACAAATAATCCTAATGAGACTCTGATAAATACAACAAATGCCCCGGTTGATGTAACATATGTATACACATTGTCAGGTGGCGGATGCACCAATCCGGGTACCAGTAACGTTGTTGTTACCGTAAATCCCAATCCTACATTATCGAGTTCGTTAACACCTCCGGCAATATGCAGCAATACCGCGTTTTTTTACACACCGACAAGCAATGCTCCAGGGACATCATTTTCATGGAGCCGTGTTGCAGTGGCAGGAATAAGTAATTTAACGGCTACAGGAACGGGTAATCCTAATGAGACACTCATAAATACAACTACTGATCCAATAAATGTTATCTATAAATACACGTTAACTGCCAACAGTTGTGTTAATGTAGCAACTTATAATGTCGTAGTGCAGGTAAAGCCGAGGCCAATACTTACAAGTACTCTAACTCCACCCACAGTTTGCAGTAATTCACTTTTTTCTTACACGCCTGCAAGTAGTACCGCTGGGACACAGTTTGCCTGGAGCAGAGCGGCTGTTACCGGAATTAGTAATGTAGCAGCCAGTGGATCAGCTGATCCGAATGAGATTCTGGTAAACACGACTAATGCGGCAATAAATATTACCTATGTTTATCAGCTATCAACTTCCGGTTGCACAAATCCTACAAGTTTTTATTTAACTGTCACAGTCAATCCACAACCGGTTTTGACCAGTACCCTGACACCACCGGACATTTGCAGTAACTCAATCTTTTCATATACCCCAACAAGCTTTACCGGTGGTGCCACATTTAACTGGAGTCGCGCGGCTATTGCAGGGATAACTAATCCTGCGTCAACAGGGAGTAATAATCCGCTTGAAAACCTGGTAAATGCAACAAATTCCCCAATCAGTGTGAGTTATACATATACTGTTTCAGCAAATGGTTGTACTAACCCCTCAACCTATACTGTTTCAGTAATGGTTAATCCGGTTCCAGGCTTAACCAGCACACTGACCCCTCCGGCGATATGCAGCAATAGTATATTTTCCTATACCCCGACAAGTAATATTTCAGGGACTACGTTTAGTTGGACACGTGCTTCGGTGGCTGGAATCAGTAATGCGGGTTCTTCCGGGACTGATAATCCAAATGAGACTCTAATTAACACGACAAATGCGCCCAAAAGTGTCACGTACGTTTATTCGTTAAGTAAAGGAAGCTGCATTAATCCATCCACCTACAATATTGTCGTGGTGGTGAATCCTGTTGCTTCCCTCAGCAGTAGTCTTGTACCACCCGGAATTTGCAGTAATCACCTCTTTAGCTATATACCTACAAGTGGCACGGCTGGCACAACTTTCACCTGGAATCGTGCTGCCCTGGCAGGGATAAGTAATACTGCCGCATCAGGTACTGACAATCCCAATGAAACGCTGATCAATACAACAATAAGTCCGATAACAGTAACCTATATCTATACATTATCTGCAAACGGTTGCACAAACTCCCAGAGTGTGAACGTAATTGTAACTCCATTGCCTGTTCTGACAAGCACTCTGGCTCCGGCTGATATTTGCAGCAATACACTTTTTTCATACATTCCGACGAGCACAATTAATCCAACAACTTTTTCCTGGAGTCGTGCGACCGTGGCCGGGATAAGCAATCCGGCAACTACGGGCACGGGCAATATTTCAGAAACGCTAATTAATACAACCGGTTCTGCTGTTTCAGTGACTTATATTTATACCTTAACTGCAAGCGGGTGCGTGAATTCAATCACTTATAGTGTTGTAGTTAAAGTAATATCAAGTCCGGTTTTAACCAGTTCTTCCACTCCTCCTGCCATTTGCAGTAGTTCGGTATTTTCTTATTTACCAACCAGTTCCACCTCAGGAATTACCTTCAACTGGACCCGGGCGGCCGTTCCCGGGATAAGTAATGCAGCAGCCAGTGGGACTGACAATCCGAACGAATCATTGACCAATACAACATCGGCCCCGGTGAGCGTTACATATATTTATTCGCTTGACATTGCCGGGTGCTCCCCCCCACCAACATACAATGTGACGGTTCAGGTTAAGCCCACACCTATACTCTCAAGTTCCCTGACTCCAACGGGTATCTGCAGTAATACCTTGTTTACCTATAATCCAACGAGTGCCACTGCCGGAACAACATTCACATGGAGCAGGGCAACTGTCGCAGGGATCAGTAATCCGACAGCAACCGGGACCAATAATCCGGGTGAGTACCTCGACAATACTACAACGAACCCGATTGATGTAATCTATATTTATACGCTTACGGCCAATGGCTGCACCAATACCCAAAATGTAACCGTTAAGGTAACCCCGATGCCTTCGCTCACCAGTGCGATTAATCCTCCTAATGTTTGTAGTACCCATCCCTTTACGTACACCCCTACGAGTAACGTAGGAGGAATCACGTTTAACTGGAGCAGGGCTGCCCTTGTGGGAATCAGTAATCCGGCAGCATCAGGCATGGGAGCAATCAATGAGAACCTGATTAATACTACACTAAGCTCTATTTTAGTGACCTACGTTTATACGATGAGTTTGAATGGTTGTACTAACACAGCCAACATACAGGTATTGGTGGTTCCTGCTCCTCAGGTAAATGCGAGTGCTTCGGATGTTTCGGTCTGTGCCGGAAGTACCCATGATCTGTATTCTTCTACATCAGTAGCCATACAAACTGTTGATTTAATAAATGAAACTTTTGATGGTGCAAATTCATGGACTACTTCAACAGCGGGATCAAACGGGGGAAATGCTGCAAATGCTGCCTGGACACTTCGCCCTAATAACTATACAAATGACGGGATTACTTTCAGATCAAATACTACAAGTCAGTTCTACCTGTCAAACAGTCTTGCTCAGAACGGAACAGTTACATCAACGACACTCCAGTCTCCGGTAATGAATACAACCGGATATTCATCTCTTTCACTCAGCTTCTGGCAATTTTATAGATTCGCGAATGTTTCCAATGAGTCGGCCAGAGTTCAGGTGTCTATCGATAATTCGATTTGGACGACAGTTGCTACCTATACAAGTACCCAAGGAACATTCACTGGAAATATTACAACATTTGCAAATTCGACAATCGATCTTAGTGCTTATATTGGCAATCCCACTTTTTACATTCGGTTTTATTATTATACAGGAGCCAGAGCCAAATATTGGGCCATCGATAATGTTAAGTTGACCGGAGCAGTTGCCCCCACAGTCAGCTGGAGTTCTGTACCTGCAGGTTTTACCTCAAACATTGCCAATCCGACAGGTATTGTACTTACTCAAACAACAACTTATACTGCGACCTATTCCTATCCGGGATTTACCTGCACAGGGCAGGCTTCAGTTACGGTTAACAAGCTCAATGATGATGAACTTCCGGTTATCATTAATGTGCCTCCCGATGTGACTTTTGAATGCGGCGATTGTATCCAGGCTTTCGTAAACGCAGATTTTGAAGGGAATCCATCAATTACCACGTGGGCGTATATCAAAAGCATACCCGGGAATCAGGGTGTCCCGGGTTGGTACACTACAGCTCCATCGGGCAATATGGAAATTCAACATTCTGGTTGTGTAGCATGCGGAAGCCCCATTTCATATAATGGAAATTATCATGCAGAACTAAATTCCGATGGTGTAGGAGATTTCTATCAGCAGTTTTGTACTGTACCTACAACAACAGTCCAGGTTATTTTTCATCATATGAAAAGGGTGCCACCAACACCTAATGGCCTGCCTGATGTAATGGCTGTTTATACTGGTCCGGACCTGGCTCATCTAACCAAGGTTTATACAGCATCCACCACCAGTACCACTACCTGGACAACCAATATAGTAAACGTGCCAATCCCGGTAGGACAAATCTCAACAATTTTCCTTTTCCGCGCTATATCAACCTCGTCAGGAGATCTCACCTATGGGAATTTGATAGATGGTATACAGGCTGTAACCTTGTTTAATTCATTCCTGTTGCCCAGTGCGACAGACAACTGCCCTGGAGTGGACTTATCTGTTACCGAAGTGAAAACGCAGGGTAGCTGCGCCAGTAATTATACGCTTTTAAGGACCTGGACTGCCACTGATGCTTCCGGGAATAAAGCTTATGCCCATCAAACTGTAACGGTAGGGGATTTTATTGCTCCGGTGTTACAGGGCATACCGGCAGATATCACGATTAGTTGCGAGACACCGGTCCCCGCCTTACCAATTGTTACTGCAACAGATAACTGCGTTATACCGGTCGTTACCTACCTTGGCGAAGTTAAAACCGCAGGAAGCTGCCCAAATAATTATATACTCACCCGTAGCTGGAAAGCCACCGATTTCTGCAACACCACCACCACTGGCAGCTATAAAATAACGGTCCGCGACATTACCCCTCCGGTAATCACCCTGCCGCCCCCAATTCTTATAAGTTGCGGTACTTCAGTCCTTCCAACCTTTACCGGTATGGCTACAGTAACGGATAATTGTGATCCCAATCCAACACTTACGTGGTCAGACACAACTACTCCAGGCTCATGTCCCGGTAATTTTGAAATTAACCGCACCTGGGTTGCTACCGATCAATGCGGCAATAGTACAACGGCAGTACAGGCTATTGTTCTTCAGGATATTTCGGTTAGAGATACTACTCCGCCAGTCATCACTCTTCCCGCTGCTTTCCCGGTGAACTGCGGCGCTCCTACATCTCCGGCCGATATTGGCTGGGCAACTGTCACAGATAATTGCGACCCGAATCCAGTGCTTACTTATTCAGATGTCGCAACACCGGGAAGCTGTACCGGTCGTTCCCAGATCATCCGTACCTGGACTGCGGTGGATGCGTGCGGCAACATCCGGAATACTCCACAGACCATCAATATTCAGGATATCATTGCGCCAACCATAACTATTCCAGGAAATATCACGATTAGCTGTGATGCTTCCAGACTTCCTGCAGCCACGGGCGGAATCGCCACTGCGGTAGATAATTGTGATCCGGTGCCAGTAATCTCCTATACTGATGTGACCAATGCAGGAGCGTGTGCGGGCGCCAATGTGATCCTGAGAACATGGAAAGCCACGGATGCATGCGGCAATTTCAATACTGCCGTACAAACGATAACCACCCACGATATTACCGCTCCTGTCATTTCATGTCCTGCACCTATTACCATAAGTTGTAATGCTTCGCAACTGCCAGCCAATACCGGAACTGCAACTGCAACTGACAATTGCGATCCAAACCCGGCAATCACCAATACCGATGTATCGATTCCGGGAAGCGGAATCGGCAATTCGTTGATTACACGAACCTGGAAAGCCACCGATTCTTGCGGAAACTTTACAACCTGCACACAATTAATAACAGTTCATGATGTTAACGCACCAACCATAACTTGTCCTGCCGATATTACCTTAAATTGTAACCAACTGCCGATTACCAGCCTGACCGGTACTGCAACGGCTATAGACAATTGTGATCCTTCACCTGTCATTACCTATTCAGATGTTTCTGTTCTGGGTAGTTGTCCAGGCAGCGCCGTTATCACCCGTAAATGGACTGCCAGAGATGCCTCAGGTAATTCCAGCTCATGCAGTCAGATCATAACAATCCACGATGTTACTGCACCAGTCATTACTTGTCCGGTTAATACAAGTATCAATTGTCAGGATTCGTCCGATCCTGCAGTTACAGGAACAGCAGTTGCAACTGATAATTGTGATCCTGCACCTGCAATCACCTTTGTAGATGCGATTACGCCTGGCCTCTGTGCAGGCAATCACCAGATATCCAGAACATGGACAGCTAAAGATGCCTGTGGCAATTCAAGTTTCTGTACACAAATAATTACTGTTCACGATATCACTGCGCCGGTGATTACCTGTCCGGCAAATCTTACGATTTCATGTTCTGCCTCATCGGCACCGGCAAGTACCGGTGTAGCAACTGCAATAGATGGTTGCGATACAGATCCGGTAATCACCTCTAGTGACGTTATAACTTCGGGTAGTTGTGCCGGAAATTACATTATCGCACGTACATGGAAAGCAACGGATAATTGTGGAAACTCAGCTATCTGTATTCAAACAATAACAGTCCAGGACATAACCCCACCCGTTATTGTCAGTCCGTCTAATTTGATAATCAACTGTCAAAGTTCGACGTTACCAGCCAGTACGGGTATGGCAACAGCAACTGATAACTGCGGAAGTAATCCAGGTGTAACTTATGCTGATGTCATAACTCCGGGGATATGCGCATCCAACTTCATTATCACCCGAACATGGAGCGCGACTGATGGATGTGGTAATCTCGGCACAGCCGTTCAGACGATTACAGTACGTGATATATCAGCACCTGTGATTACTTGTCCTGCATCAATCACAATCAATACAGAAGATTCCTCCCTCCCCTCCAATACAGGTACAGCTACTGCAACAGATAATTGTGATCCTAACCCAGTGATCTCATTTGCTGATGTCAAAACCCCCGGGAACTGTCCTGGGAAGTTCATTATTACACGTACCTGGAGTGCAACAGATGCGTGCCATAATACCAGCAGCTGTGATCAGATTATAACAATACAGGATATTACACCTCCGGTAATTACTTGTCCTGCCGATGTCACCTTAAATTGTCAGGACCCTGTTTTACCTGCCAGCACGGGTACCGCCACCGCCACAGACAACAGCGGCCTTTTACCGGCCATAACCTACACTGATGCAACTATCCAGGGAAGTTGTGCGGGAAACCGGACCATTACACGTACGTGGAGAGCTACTGACGGTTGCGGAAACTTCAGTACCTGCAATCAGATTCTTCATATTCATGATATCAATGCTCCTGTTATTACTTGTCCGGCGGATATTTTAATAAATTGTGATGCAGCGAATTCTCCGGCAACTACGGGATTTGCAACAGCGATCGACGCTTGCGACCCAAATCCGGTCATTACCTATTCAGATACCAATTCACCGGGAAGTTGTGCCGGAAAATCGGCAATTACCCGTGTCTGGTCAGCCACAGATGCTTGCGGAAACAAATCAACCTGCACCCAAATCATTACCATTCAGGATAATGTTGCTCCGATACTTACCTGTCCTGCAAATATTACAATTAATTGTGACGATTCATCATTGCCGGCCCTGACCGGATCCGCCATTGCAACAGATAACTGTGATCCGTCACCAACAATCGGTTATTCGGATATAGTCGTGCCTGGAAGCTGTGCTGGTAACTACACTATATCGCGCACCTGGCATGCCACTGATAATTGTAATAATACATCTTCCAGTGTTCAGACAATTACGGTTCAGGATAATACACCCCCCACAATCGACTGTCCGGGTCCAATTATGGCTGAATGTTTATCAGAAGTTCCAGCACCGGATATATCGTTGGTCAGTGCGACCGATAACTGCGCTGGACCAGTTACAATAGCCTTCATAAGTGATGTATCTGATGGCATGACCTGTCCTAATTTTATTAGAAGAACATATAGTGCGAAAGATGCCTGCGGCAATATATCAACCTGCTCGCAATTCATCATCATCCAGGACAATACTGAGCCTGATCTTGTTGGCGTTCCTGCAGATATCACGGTAGACTGTACAAATATACCAACTGTAAATACTGTCACGGCTACTGACAACTGTAATGTGGCTCCTGTCATTACCTATTCGGAAGTTACAACTCCAGGGACATGTCCCGGAAACTATACGCTTACCCGTACCTGGGTTGCTACTGACAATTGCGCCAATTCGACCTACGATTCCCAGGTTATCACTGTTCAGGATGTAACTCCCCCTGCTATTACCTGTCCGGTTTCCGGGAATCAAACCGTGGATACTAATTCCGGCAACCACTATATCAAACCTGACGCCTCCTGGAATGCCTCCGCAACCGATGCCTGCAGCAGTTTCACCCTGACTGCCACCCTTACCGGAGCAACCACAGGAACTGCTCTTGCGACTTTAAATGGCGCATCCTTTAACGCCGGTTTGACTACCGTAACCTGGAATGCTATAGATGCCTGTGGAAACCACTCATCCTGCTCATTTACGGTTACAGTCAATGCAGGTGCCGACTTAGCTATTTCTATAGCGGCCCTTCCTGTTACCGCAACCCTGGGACAGAATCTCACCTATACGATTTGGGTTAAAAATTTAGGACCCTCAACAGCTGCGGGTGTATTGGTCAGCGAAACCCTTCCGGCGGGAATGACCCTGGTAAGCTTTTCATCCAGCGTTGGTGCCTGGGATGGGTTAACCACCTGGAATATTGGCAATATAATTTTTAATGATGTGGCCACACTGACCATCACGGTAACAGTAAACCCCATGCACTGTGCCAGCTTTACCAATACGGTTTCTGTAACCTCACCTACAACTGATCCGGTTCTTGCGAACAACACTGCAACACTGGTAACACCTGTAATTGATACCACAAACCCGGTTATCACAACTTGTCCGGTTAACCGCGTGATTTCGGGTTGTAGCACCAGTGATATTACCGATCCGGTTTTTTCAAATGGGGTCAAAACTTCAACCTATGCGGTGTTTAGTGATGGCATAAACCGGGGGGTAGCCTCCGACAATTGCGGTATTACCTCAGTAACCTATCAGGATGTAGCCAGTGGAAGCAATCCGATTGTGGTATCACGGACATGGACCTTAGGCGATGCAGCCGGGAATATCTCGACGTGTACACAGCAGATTAATGTTCAGGATACTACTCCACCAACGTTTACTGCTCCAGGGCCGTACTCTTTTTGTGTCGAAAATGTCTGGTCTGCGGATTATCTCACCAATACATTAAAAATTAATCCTGATCCGGATTATTATCTTTTCATCAAAGGAAATACACTGCTCGACCTTGATCCGGTTGGCAATAATTTTTCCGATAACTGTTGTGTCATTAACTCATTGGTGATTCACTGGCGCCTCGATTTTACCAATACACCCAACCAAACTCCGCCGCCGGCAGTGCTGATCCATCCTTCCATAACCGGAACGGGGCAGCCATCAACTTATGGGTCAGACATTCAGTTCCCTGGAGATGGTGTAAACTTTACCAGTGTAGTTCATACCATAACCTATTGGCTGGTTGATTGTAATGGCAATTCATCTGCATCTTACATAGTCAATATTACCGTCAAACCGCGACCGAACGTAAAATAGCTTAATAAATGGAACATTTTAAAATTTAACCATATGGAACAACCATCTAAAATTCAAAAAAACAGGATTGACCAATATCGGATTAGCAACATATATGCTATTGAAGGTTTGAGCTTCCTGGTTTTTCAAATGAACGTTGAGGCAAAATACAAATATTCATTTAAAGGGCAAGATAAGAGCTTTAATATCTTCCTGATTCAGAATAGGGGGAAAGGTCCGCCTGGAGGGTGGGATAGTCCGGTAGTGGTCGATTTTTCGCTGCCGGACTACCTTCATGCTGCCTGATACGGCTGCAAATACAGTATAGACAAAAATTTTATCAAATCACCGAATACCAATTTTCAAATTTTTATCACAAACCAATTATTATTTACAATTAAAATTTTATTATCATGAAAAAGCAAATTTTTATTCTCGTTTTGGCGATTTTCGCAACTTTTGGAACTGCATTTGGACAGGCACTTCCCGGAACAGTAGCTACTCCATTAACTTGTGCTACAAATGATCCGCTCAATCCAATTGCCGGACGGCCTTATGATTATTCCGCCATTATTGCTCCACCCTTGGGAAATGCATTTTGGTATGCCACCTATTCCACGACCTTCACAACTGCAGGTGCAAGAGTAGCTACAATTATTCCTGCTGATGGAGTCGATATTGCAACTGGAGCAGTAAACTATAATACTCCACTAACTTCTGTCGCTTCTCCTACATCTACTACGGTAACCTGGACCTCTGCTGGTCTGGCCGGCATCGACAAAACCACCAAGCCTTTATTTATGGTAGTTGAATATACTGGGCCAACTTGTTCGAATAATATCAAAGTGATGCAGATCATTCCAAAAATTGCGTTTACGGTAGATATTACAAACATGACTCATGGTACGACTACTTCCCTGCCATACCTTACTGCTGAAAGTCAGTGTTTCGATATGGTTCAGTCAGCCAAAATGGATGCAACCTTTACTAATGTAATTATTGACTACGGTACAAATGTGCTTTTATTCGAAGTTATCGGAGCAAATTTTACAGGTTCCTATTTGCCTACTTTAAAACTTAGCGGATTACAGGGAACTCAGACTGCAGCCATTGACTGGGGTTATACAGCAGGAACCTATGATCAACCATTAGTTGCTGATCAGGCTGCTGCTGGCGGAATTACCTCTCCTGAATTTACTGTGTCTACTACAGCACCTGCAACTGATAAGGGTGTATCTATTTATGTCAGAGTCACGGTGAAAAATCATGGTTGGGAAGGTACAGCTAATGAAGATGTTTCTTTGGCAGTTGAGGCAACAGATAATACACCCCAGAAAAATAAGGATGTTGATCCAGACTGTGTAACCTTCACTTCATTTGGTGATATCGCGATGCAAACTCTAAATGCAAGACCAGCTGTTACTCCGGGTACCACAATGATGCCACAAGTACCATAATGGCTTGAGTAGTTAATTGATTATTTGCTTTTTCATGAAATTCCGCCTTTCCCGGCAGGGTACGAGCCTTGCCGGGGAAAGGGTAGGAAAGAAGAAAAAGTAAAGTTGATTTCTGTTTTTCTGCGCGGTCCTCTGCACGACCTCAGCGATCTCTGCGGAAATTTTTTTAAACCGCAAAGCACACAAGGAAGGCGCAAAGCACGTAAAGAACTAAGGTAATTCAATAAAAAATTAAGAGATGATCAATGACAAAATACTCGCATGGTCCGCCTGGTGGAAGAGCACCTTGCTTCAAAAATGCAAGAGGTGATCTGCCTGGATGGATAGATAATTTTGGTCGGGCCCCTTGTGTGGCTCCCGTTTCCCGTAATGAACTCTGGCTTACCTATCAAAATTGGGTTTGTCAGGATTTTTTGTTTCTAAACGTACCGTTTTGAGGGATTAGTGCGCCTTTTCGCGCGCGTTATAGCATCATCTTATAGTCCTAAATATCAATACGTTAGTATTATGAAGCAAAATCGTGACGGACCGGGTTCCGGGCTTTGCCGTGGCAGGGGAAGTCCCAGAGGTGACCCCAATCTCCGCAATAATAATCGCAGCAGAGCACCTTCTAAGATGCACATAATGTGTCATTTAACTGGTTAAATTTAACCAGAATGGGGAGAGTCTGGTCAATTGTTAATGGATCAATGTTTAATGATCAATGGGTCAATGGATAAATGGTCAATGGGTCAATTAAGAAGTTGACGTTCAGTATTTTGAAAATTTAACATTTAAAATTTAACATTGAATAAAGGACCAATGAAAAGATGAACTTAAGATGCAGTTATCCAATTTATTACGTGGATCTCTTGAGACCGTTATGGTGAAAAATTCGTCAAGGAGCGAAGAAAAGTTGAACGGGCAACCGGCTGATTGCAGTCGTAACAGGGAAGCTCCGTTCAATCGCCAGAGTATCCAGGATCAATTTTCCTTAGAGAATGGCCAGTTTTTTAATGATCCCTAAATTGATGAAAAATGAAATTTAAAAGACTGTATTCCTATTTGTTACGCGGATCTCCGGTGACTTTTATGGAAGAAATTTTTTCTGCGAAGGTTGAAGGAAAACCGGCTGTTTTAAGCCGGAATGGGGAGAGTATATACTTTTTTCAAAATTTCTTCGCATTACTCAGCGACTTCAGCAGTATAGCTTTTAACCGCAAAGTGTGCAAAGAAGACGCAAAGAACGCGAAGCGGAAAGTCAATTCCTTTGATCGACTTAAGACGACTGAAGATGGTTAATTGATATCTAATATTCGGATATACAGTTGTTTAAGTTGTATTAATTTAACAGTGAAAGAATAAAAAAACATGAAAGATGACACATAGTCGGGACGGAACAGAAATGGGGCTTCCCCGGATCAGAGGTAAAACCAGGGATGACCCCGGACGTAAGCAGCAATTGCGGCGGAATGTCAATTCTATGCCCATTTTCATTCTTTTAACCTACAGAAAATGGCCGGAATGGGGAGAATATGGATAATGGTTAATGAATCAATGGTCAATGAATCATTGATCAATGAGAAAATTGTCATTGTATAAATGCGCAATTAATCAATAGATATTCAATTAATTGAACATTGAACATTAAGAAATTGAACATTAAATAAAGTTGAACATTCATTAAATGAATCGTCTGTTACACGATATTGAGCGTCTGGCGTTGGTAGTTCTGCTGCCACTGCTGATGGCTATGGCATCTGCCATGGCCCAGACTGTCGTGTACCAGGGTGATACAACACCGCTTTCTGTTGTCCAGGTTCCGGGAGATACTTACCAATGGGAACTCTACAGCGACGGAACAGTGAACTTTGCCACTACTGCGGGCAATTGTCCGGTAACCTCAGCAGCTTTTATAGGAGGGAGTGCAGGGCCATCAGTCAATGTGAAATGGCTTAAAACCGGCACCTACTTTTTCAAGGTTACAGCCTATGATCCTGCACATTGTACCAACAACTTAAAAATAGGGATGATTACAGTGAAAGCTGCTTTACCGGCAGCCACCATCACGCCACCTGATCCGATCTGCAAGGGAGAGAACGGCTTGCTCTCTGTTGCCCTTGTCGGGACAGGACCGTGGAATATAACCTATACCGACGGCGTGCACAGCCGGACTGTGACGGGTATTGTCACGTCGCCATATGAGCTGATTGTCAGTCCGGGAGCAACAACAAATTATTGGATTAGCCAGGTTACGGATCAGAATGGAACCAATAGTGTCCCATCAGGATCGGTTACGCTTCAGGTTAATCCCAAGCCGGCCAGTTCAAAGATTTACTTGTATCAACCTTAGGAAAGAAGGAGAGACTTAGGGATGAAGAGACGAGAATTAAAGAGGAATGAAAAAATGAAGGAATTAAGCATTAAACATTAAGCATTTAGAATTTATATGAAAACGCTCAGATACATGATCATGATGCTACTTCTGATAGCTGCCATGCAGGCAGCCGGTCAGACGTATGTGATTGATCGGGTGTGTTCGGGCGCTCAACGGCATTACCGGATCGACGGTGAAGCGGGTTCAAGATACATGTGGCAGCTCACGGACTCATTAGGCAATCCGGTTAGCCTCACTAACCAGGCTGGCACCAACTTTACCGGGACCAATCCAACTACGGGACAAGCCACCGTTGGAAGTGAGATCATCATTCCATGGAATAATCCGGGAACGTACAAACTGGCAGCATTACAGTATTCGGCGTTGGGATGTGATACGTTGCAGCAGGGCGAGGTGCTGGTCTTTGCTCAACCGGCAGCATCAGCGGGTAGTCCTGTGGCTATTTGTTCGGGTTCCACCGTCACACTTTCGGGAGCATCAGCTGGGAATTACAGTTCGCTGTCATGGAGTAGTTCGGGTGACGGATCGTTTGACAACAATATTGCATTGAAACCAACATATACGCCTGGACCAAACGACCGGTTGTCGGGCAGTGTAATTCTTACCCTCACGGCCCAGGGTATTGGTAGCAGTAATTCCTGTAATCCAGCTGTGAGTTCAGCTATTTTGACCATCAACGATCAAGTCACTCCGGTGTTTGATCAGATTGGACCGCTCTGTCAAAATTCATTGCCTCCTCCCTTGCCATCAGGATCTAACAATAGACCAACTATCACCGGAACCTGGTTGCCGGCAACAATAAATACTGCGGTTGTTGGAACCTTGACCTACAGGTTTATACCAGATGCGGGACAATGTGCGGTAGGAACCACGATGAATATTATCGTAACGACTCAGATTACACCATCTTTTGCACAGATTGGACCGCAATTACAAAACAGTGTTGCGCCAGCTTTGCCGGGTGTTTCTGCCAATACTCCTGGTATCACGGGAACGTGGTCTCCTTCAATGATCAATACAGCTGTGGTCGCAATAACCACTTACACATTTACACCGGATGTAGGACAATGCGCACTAAATGCCGTTATGGATATTCCGGTTAAAAATCTTGTCATTCCAATATTTAATCCGATTGGCTCTCTGTGCCAGTACAGTACTGCCCCTGCTTTGCCAACCACATCAACCAACGGAATCACCGGAACATGGTCACCTGCAACGATCAGTACAGCGGTAGTCACGACTACCACCTATACGTTCACCCCTGATGCGGGTCAGGATGCAGCTGCTGTGACTATGGATATCACCATCACGGGCAGCATCACTCCGGCCTTTGCCGCAATCGGACCGCTTTGCCTGAACAGTACTGCACCTGCATTGTCAACCACATCAACCAATGGAATCACGGGAACATGGTCACCTGCAACGATCAGCACAACCACGGCCGGAACCACCACGTACACATTCACCCCTGATGCGGGTCAGTGTGCTACTGTTGTGACCATGGATATCACGATCACAAGCAGCATCACCCCGGCCTTTGCCGCAATCGGACCGCTCTGCCAGAACAGCGCTGCCCCTGCATTGTCAACCACATCAACCAATGGAATCACCGGAACGTGGTCACCTGCAACGATCAGCACGGCGGTAGTCGCGACTGCCACCTACGCGTTTACCCCTGATGCGGGTCAGTGTGCTACTGTTGTGACCATGGATATCACGACCACTAACAGCATCACCCCGGCCTTTGCCGCTATCGGACCGCTCTGCCAGAACAGCATTGCCCCTGCTTTGCCAGCAACATCAACCAACGGAATCACCGGAACATGGTCACCTGCAACGATCAGCACAACCACGGCCGGAAATACCACGTATACATTCACTGCTGATGCAGGTCAGTGCGTAACTGCTGTAACTATGGATATCACGACCACGGGCAGCATCACTCCGGCCTTTGCCGCGATCGGACCGCTCTGCCAGAACAGTGTAGCACCTGCATTGTCAACAACTTCAACCAATGGAATCACGGGAACATGGTCACCTGCAGCAATCAATACCGCGGCAGTTGGAACAGCAACGTATGCGTTTACCCCTAATGCCGGTCAATGTGCAGCTGCTGTGACCATGGATATCCCGATCACAAGAAGCATCACCCCGGCCTTTGCCGCAATCGGACCGCTCTGCCAGAACAGTACTGCCCCTGCTTTGCCAGCAACTTCAACCAACGGAATCACCGGAACGTGGTCACCTGCAACGATCAGTACAACCACGGCCGGAACCACCACGTACACATTCACCGCTGATGCGGGTCAGTGCGCAACTGCTGTGACCATGGATATCACGACCACTAACAGCATCACACCTGCCTTTGCCGCTATCGGACTGCTCTGCCAGAACGGTACTGCCCCTGCATTGTCAACCACATCAACCAACGGAATCACCGGAACGTGGTCACCTGCAACGATCAGTACGGCGGTAGTCGCGACAACCACCTACGCGTTTACCCCTGATGCGGGTCAATGTGCTACTGTTGTGACCATGGATATCACGACCACTAACAGTATCACCCCTGCCTTTGTCGCAATCGGACCGCTCTGCCAGAACAGCATTGCCCCTGCTTTGCCAGCAACATCAACCAACGGAATCACTGGAACGTGGTCACCTGCAACGATCAGTACGGCGGTAGTCGCGACAACCACCTACGCGTTTACCCCTGATGCGGGTCAATGTGCT
>Ga0364866_10616_pt1 | contig 19767 bp, 22 predicted proteins | sample ExccelAu500001D3_3_FD_206913 | JGI IMG/M metagenome (GOLD analysis project Ga0364866, IMG submission 206913) | Enriched cells from Trout Bog Lake Hypolimnion, Wisconsin, USA - BchlTB.Aug13.5000.01.D3 | ecosystem: Environmental > Aquatic > Freshwater > Lake > Hypolimnion/Profundal zone | place... | reverse complement strand
AAGATCAGTGTTCGCTATTATGATGAGGACAACGAAAAAAGCAAAATCCCAAAGAAGGTGCGTCAGGCGCTGGCTAGAAAGTTCAAAATTACCGAAGCCACCCTTCGGCAAAGGCGAAAACGGCTGATCAAACGTCTGCAAGACGCGGTTTTGAAATTTCCGCAGCCTAAGACATTCGCACCACCGCCAACATCAAAACCGGATTTGCGCGATTATCCAGAAGAAGATTTGGTTAATGACTTTCTCGGTGATGAACCCAAGCCAGATGAAGAGTAATAGCAGTAACCCGTCTAATGCCAAACAGTCGGAAAGCGACACCCTCGCTGGCAGCATGAAACCCGGCTAATAATCCTCCGGCAGCAGCACCGTTGAAACCCGCCGGTCTGCTTCCGTGATGATCCAAAAGCGGACGCCATAGCCATCCTGATACGCCGACAACAACCGGTCGCCGGTTCGAAGGGCCAAGTCGTTCATTTGTTGATCTTCCGCTTCGAGGTCACCCCAATCGCCGTTGGCGTGACGCTGCAAAGCGGCCTGCACGTCGTTGACATCGATGGTTTCGTGGGCGTTGCGGGTGATGACGACCTGGCCAAGCTCGAATTTCGATTGAATTGGTAAAATCATAATGAGAAGTGGCTGGCGCCCTGTTCGGCCGCCAGCCGTTGGATGTTTACTTGGTGGGTTGTTTGGCGATCCAGGCGAACGCTTCCTTGGCCATATAGGCCAGGAGCAGCAGATCTTCGCGTCCGTAGGAATCTGAAGTTTTCCATTCTTCACCGTCCTTGTAGCTGCGTTCGAACGTGGTGTTGAAGCGCGGGCCTTTTTCGGTGTCGTTTTTCCAGATCGTGGCGCGCAGGCCATTGATGCGGATTTCATGGGCGGGTTTGTTGGTGGCAATTTCTGCCGGTGTATTTTTGCTCATATTTTTACTTTCTTGTTTGGCTCCGATTTGCCGGAGCGTTTTGTTTTTCACCAAACCCCAAAACAAACCGACGGCAAAAGGTGCAAACGAAGCCGTAATCGATTGAATGGAGGGCGGCGGAGCAATTGCATCGGAATGACAGAGGGACGATGGCGTGGACGATGCGCGGAGCAACCAGAGTGAATGAGTGGCAGGCGGGAAAGTCATGGCAAAATAAGCGGCGAACGCCAACTCCCGCAAGGATTCGCCAATGGTCAGAGGCCCGATGGAACAAACGAAAAAACCCATGCGGCCACGGCGAGCAACACGGGCGGTGAATGAAAATGCACGATTAAGGGCGCACTGCTGCCGGCCTCATGGCCAGGGTGAATGGTCGCCATCCCACCAAGTATTTCAACGGCGGCGGGGAACGGCGGCAGCCACCATGATTTTACCGGGAAGCAAATTCCCTCGGCAGGGTGGTCATAGACACGCCAATGCCGGCAAAATCTAGTTGCGAACAAAATTCGCAGTGACCTGCAACAACCGCAGCAACCTTTTCAGGAATCCCAGATTTTAGAGTTTTTCCTCAAGATCATTGGAAATCCTGCTGCGGGTTGCTGCGGGTTGCTGCCGAGATTTCGGTTGGTCAATTCCGATGCCACTGCGTCAGGCCGTTTTCGTCACGCAATCTCGGCGGTGGGATGACCGGCGGGGATGGCAGGGGCGATGGCGCCATATGGCGTTGTTGTCGTTCACGATGCTGGCGGATGAGCGTGCCAATGATCCAACCGAGCAAGGCTCCAAAGGCGGCGGCGTGAAATAAACCGGCGAATAGACTGCTGTTGCGTTTCATAAAAATGCGTCAAACTTCAAATTAATTATGAGAGAAAGGCGTTTCAGAATATGAATATTTGGTTGTCCCGACGGGAGGCCGCTCGGAAGATTTCGGTGTCGGGGGACACGATTGAGCGTCGGGCGATTCCGTGGCAAGACGAGCCGGTGCCGGGCAAAATTCGGTGGCAATTTCTGAACTTGGGGAAGAACACTTGGCGGGATCGTCGTTATTTTGAACCGGACATTGAGGCTTTTTTGGAGCCGAATTGATGGCTTCCCATGCCCGCTGGCCGTTGGCCGGCAGCCATTGCAATTTTGGTCCATCGTCCATCAGCCAATGCGGTGGGACTCCGCCATAAACCGAGGCAAGTGTTTTCCCGGCAGAGGTGTGGCCGATTTCCCATGCAATCTGAATGTCAGGAATGCCATGTGACCGGCGAACGGTGACATAAAAAGCGCGCATTCCGTGGCTCGTGATTTTCCGGCCAATCTTTTTCTCAAGTCGGCGCAAAGCCTGGCCCAGCGCCCCGACATCGCTGTGAGCGGTTTCGGGATTCCGGTAGCTGGGAAAATACCAGGGTGAATCGGGATAACGATTCTGTTTCCACTCGCGGTGGGCTTTTAACCATGCGCCCAATCCTTCATGCACCCTCACAAGCGGATTGACGGACTGCTGATTTTTGGCGCGGCGCACGCACACGGATTTCCCGTCTGGCGAGATCCAACCCGCTTCATAGGGCTTGGCATCTGTCCGCAACTGCAAGGCTTCGCAGGTGCGCAGACCAGTGTACGCCTCGAACATGAATTGCCAGCCCAAGGTTTCCGAACGGATATCTGCGAACATCAGCTTGCCGATTTCATGCAAAGCCTCGGTGTCATGCGGCATGAAATCCCGGCAGTGCTTGACGCTCTTGGCGCAACAATAGCGTGGTCGCCGAAACGACAGCGGATGCTGCTGGATGAGGTTGCACCGCATTCCCCAAAGCATCGCGTTGCTCAAGGTATTCAACTCCATGTCCACGGCCCGGTCGCCAGTGCCGCAACGAATATTCCGTTTGCGCCATTCGTGGTATCGATCCAGCTGTTGCAAGGAGATGTCTTGCACGGGATTTTTGTCCCAGTATTTCAACAAAACTGCGCTGTTGCGCAGCTCACATTCCAGTGTCCGGCCCTGACGCAGCTGCTTTTGGCGGTCGGGGTAGCCGTCCTTCTGGTAACGCCGGATAATTTCCCCGACCGTCACCAGCGGCTTTTTGGATTGAAGCGTCTCCCGTTCGACCGCGCCGGAACGTCGTCGATAAAGTTCTTCGCGGGCGTGCTTGAGGTTGGAGGTGTCCAGCGAACGCCAGGTTCGCCGGCCATTGATTTTGGGGCGTTCGTAATAAACGCCGTTGGCGGTTTTGCGGTAGATGCCGGTTTCAACGAATTGAAACTGGGGAACGGATTTCGTGCCCTCGGCGGCGATGATTTCGTTGCTCATGTTGCATTTTTGTTTGGCAACGATTTGCAACTGAATTTTAAACCCCGCGCCAGTCGTGGACTATAGAATGGACTATAGCGGGTTTTTCAACGGAAGCAGAGCTGAGAAGCACTTTTATAAAGCCTTGCAATTGTTGGCTTTAAGTGGTGCACCCATCAGGAGTTGAACCTGAAACCTGCTGATCCGTAGTCAGCCGCTCTATCCAATTGAGCTATGGGTGCAACCTGCTGGCATGGTTGCCTATGCGCGCGTCGTCGCTTCCACGAAACCGATTGCCGCGCTGCGCGTATCACCGCTGGAACTAACCCGAGTTCCAAGTTCGCAACACCCGCCGTGTCAGGGTTGTTACGGCGTTGTCGCGCGTCTTTTAATTTAACAAAAACATCGCGGCGACCGCAAGCTTCGTTTTTGGGTCCGGCGACTGGGCAACTGGGCCAAGAACCGCATCCCCAAAGCACTGGCCCCGGTTGAATTAGCCACCATCCAACCTTAATGCCCCGCGCGATGGCGCCTCGGGATAAAATCCAGGTGGCAAGCCAGATTTCGCTGCAGTCCAGAGCCTGACTTCCCCGCCGTGAGGCCACGGTTGGCGGAGGGGAGGTGTCTGTGGCCGATACGCCCACACCCGCCACACGTTTTCAAATCTCGCAAGCCGTGGGGTGGTGGAGCGCGTGACTGAAGGACGCGACGGCTGCCTGCCACAAATTGGATTGAAGCGGCCGGATGGCTCCTTGAACAATGGGCGGCTGAGTGCCTTTTAGGCGCTAGCGCCCACGAAGGGAGCGCCATCACCCCGGCGTAATGCTGACGGCGCGCGCCTTCCGCAAGCCCGTTCATGCGGGGAACAGGATCAGGGACTCCAGACGCCGCGGAGGCACGAACACCTCAAACCTAATGGATGTAATTTAGGAGGGAAAGCTGCATGATCTTGGACCCGCTTTCCAAGGCGGCCTGATAGGCCGTCTGCGTCTGGCTCAACTGCATCATCGTGGTGACCAAGTCGGCGCTGGAGGCATTGGAAATCATCGTGTTCAGGGATTGCGTGCTGCTGGTCGCCAGCGTTGCCGCCGCCGTCAACTGGTTTTGCTGCACGCCGTTGTTCGCCACCTGATAGGCAAGGTTGTTTTCATCCTTCTGCAAATTCCCACTGTCGGTGCCGCTGATGGCTGCAGTGGTGCCGGATTGCAAATCGTTGCGGAGGGCAATCAGGTGGTTGATAAAATCCGCGCCGGACTGGTTGTCGGTGATGAGGCCGTGCGCGCCGCTCGTGCCGCTGTTCACGCCGGGAATATCCACGGTGGTGGTGAGGTTGGTGCCGATTTGCGCCTGATTCACGCTGCTGTTGCCGTTGTAGGTCACCGCGCTCACATGCCCGCTGGCGTCCGTCGTGGTGGTGAAAGGCGGCTGGTTTGATGCCGTGCCGCCGAAGAGATATTGCCCGGTCGAAGGGTCCTTGGTGTTGGCTGCCGAAACCACCTGGTTGATCAACTGGTTCACCTCGTCGGCGTAATTATTCAAGTCGGACTGGGAATTGGTGGAACTGACGGCGGCCGTGGCAATTTCGCCGGCGCGGCTGGAAACCGTCTGGAGCGACTGCAACACGCCATCAATGGAGGTCGCGCGGGACTGTAAGGTGGCAATGTTGGCGCTGTATTGCTGCTGGGTGGAATTATCGGCGAGGTAGTTCAGCGTGTTCTGCATGGCCACGGGATTGTCCGAGGGCGCTTGCACGCTCAGGCCGGTGGAGGCCTGGTTCTGCAAGGTGTATTGCTTGGACGCCAACGAGTTGAACTGATTCAACATCGAATCAGTGTAGGCAGAAGAGGCGATGCGCATAAAAATCAGGAGGTCTTCATGGCCAGGGTGTCGCTCAGCAGCGTGTTCACGGTGGTCACCAACTGGGCGGAGGCTTGATAGGCTTGTTGGTACGTCATCATGTTGGTCATTTCCTGGTCGATGTTTACGCCGCTGATGGACCCGCGCTGCGTCGTCAGCATGTTCGTCACCGCCGTCTGGTTGCTGACTTGCGTGTTGGCATTATCCAGCGCGTTGCCCAGACTGGCGACTGAGGAGCTATATGAACCCGTGACGGTCTGGTTATTCAAGCCAGCCTGGGTGGACGTTCCCAACTGGGCCAGTTGCAGGGCCACGGAATTGTCGCCGGAGGCGCTGGCGCTGCCCGAGGCCTGAATCAAGGCGGGATTGTCCACCAGCGCCTGGTTGACCGTGATGGAGCTGGCATTGGTGCCATTGAAGAAGCTGTTGCCGGTCGTGCCCGTCAGCCCAAAGCCAGCGCTGTGGACGTTGTTGACCTGGGTGATGAGCGTACTGGCCAGCGTGTTCATACTGCTCTGCAGCGTGGCCAGCGTGCCGTCGCGCGCGTCAATGGTTCCCTGCATCGAACCGCCGGTCAGGGTCAGATTCACCTTGCCCGTGGCAGTCTGCACCAGCAAGTTGCCATTGCCCGGGTCGTAGGTCTGCAGCGTATCATTCACCGTGTTACCCGAGACCAGGCTCTGGCCGCCGATGGTCACGTTGACCGCGCCGTTGGCGCCGCTGCTGGTGGTCACATTCGTCAATTGGGACAGATTCTCCAGGTCCTGCTCGCGCTCGTCGCGCAGGTCATTGGCATTGCCGCCGCTGCCCTGGGCGGTGGTGATCTGCGAATTCAACGTGGCGATTTGCGTGAGCAACTGGTTGGCGGAGGTCACGTCACTGCCCAAGGACGCGTTCAGCGACGCGTTTGCGCTGTTGAGCTGGCTGTTGATGTTGTTGAAGGAAGCCGCCACGGTTTGCGCCTGCCCGAGCAGCGCCTGGCGGGCGGACACCGAGGTGGGCGAGGTGGCCACGCTTTGAAAAGCGTTGAACAAGGAGCTGAGCTGCCCCCCCCAAACCGCTGTCGGTGGTGGAACCGGTCGCGGAACTCGCGGTGCTGCTGGTGGCGCCGGAGCCGTTGAGAAATTCATCCAGGCCGTTCTGCGCACTTTGCAGCGCGCTCTGCTGCGCGGTCCAGTAGCCGCTGGTGCTGTTCTGCGACTGGATCTGGCCATTTAACAAGCTGCTGACGACTTGCTGAATAGAGGTCGCATCCGCGCCGGTGCCTTGCGGCCCAAGGCTGGTCATGACGTCGGGGCTGGCGCTGATTTGCACCGTCTGCCGCGAGTAGCCCGTGGTATTGACGTTCGCCAGGTTTTGTCCAGTGACTTCCACGCCGGTCATCTGCGCTTGCAGTGACCGCGAGGCCAGGTTCAAGGTGCCAAATAATCCGAGCATAAAATTGGTTAGCCAACGGCTTGGTAGAGCGGCTGCGGGGGCACCGCGGCCATGGGCACGCGTCCGGAGCCATCGTACGTGGTGGGGCTGACGCCCGGAAAAATGGAATTGATCAACTGCTGCATTAACTCCACGCAATGGCTCAACAGCAGGTGGTTTTGGCGGGCGCGCTGCTGCACGCGGACCAGCAGCTCGTTATTTTCGCGCACGAGCGCCTCGACCAGCGGCCGGTAATCGGCAGGCAACTGCGGAATCAAGACGGTGAAATTTGTGCATTCCGGGAGGGCGAGCAAGCGGGCCAGATGGCGCTGGCGCTGTTCGCGTTCCTGGCGGGCGGCAGCGATCACGCCGGCCTGTGCGTTGACGCAATTGACATGGTCCGGCAGCGCGGCCACCTGCCGATGCACGACCATTTGTTGTTGCTGGTCGAGCAGCGCCAGCATTTCGCCGTATTGCTTGAGCTCCTCGCGGAGCGCCTCGATCAAATTGGACAGAAGTTCTTTCATGAAGAGGATTTGGGACTCAATTGCTGTTCGAAGAGCTTGGCCAGACCGATGCCGCCGCTCCGGGACAAACTGTCGGCCAACTGGTTGGTAACCATGTCTTGGTAAATGCCCGCCGTGTTAGAATCATCCGTGAACTCCGAGGTGATGACGGGCTTTTGCGCTTCGGACAGGATTTGCCGCAGCAAGACAGCCTCGAACTGCCGGCTGGTCTCGGCGATTTTCTGTTGCTGGGTCAGGGCCTGATTATGCGCAAGCGATTCCAGTTGGACGTGGCTGGCATCCACCTGAACTGGAGCGGAGCCGATGGTCATAATGCTAGTTGGGGTGGAAGGGTTGAACCGGTGCCGCGGGGCCGGGTGCAGGCCCGCGGGCAGAGCCCCGGGCGCGTCCGTGCGACCGCGGTCGGCAACGTGTTTGCCAAGTTGGTTTTCATCGGGTGATCAGTTCGGCTCGCAACGCGCCAGCCTGTTTCATGGCTTCGAAAATGGACATCATGTCGCGCGGCGTGGCGCCCAGCGCATTCAAGGCGGAAGCCACCTTTTCAACGGTGGGCAATTCCTCCAAGGGCACCAGGCTGGACTTGGCTTCCGTGACACTGGTGCTGGTGCGCGGCGTCACGGCGGTGGAACCCGTGCGGCTGAACGGCGCCGGCTGCGAGACATCGAGCGATTGGGCGACGTTGATGGTGATGTTGCCGCAGGCCACCGCGCAACTGGAAATGCGGATGGCGGAGGTGGCCACAATCGTGCCGGTGCGCTCGTTGATGATGATGCGGGCCGGCGTGTCGGGGGTGACTTCGATCATATTCAAACGCGCGATGAAATCCACCGGGGCGGCTTCCGCACCGTCCGGTATCTGCACCTTCACGCTCGAAGAGTCCATGGCCTGCGCAGAGTTGGTGAACACTTCATTAATGGCCGCCGCCATGGCGGAGGCGGAATTGAAACTGGGATCGCGCAGCAGGAGTTCCACCGTATGATCGGTAACGAACTTGACGGGGAGTTCCTGTTCCACCAGCGCACCATTGATGATCTGGGCGGTGGTGGGATGATTCTTCGTGACGGTCGCGCCCCCGGCACCGCCTTCACCGGCGGCAAACCCGCCCAGCACCAGCGGTCCCTGGGCGACGGCATAAATTTTCCCATCGGCGGCCAGCAGCGGCGTTTGGAGCAGGACCCCGCCGGAAAGTGATTTGGCGTCCCCCATTGAGGCCACGGTCACATCAATCCGTGCGCCATTCTTGAGGAAGGGCGGGATGTCCGCCGTGACCATGACGACGGCGACATTTTTTTGCGAGAGCGTGGTGGCAGCGATATTGACGCCGTACCGCTGCAGTAGATTTGCCACGGTTTGTTTGGTGTAAACCTGATCCTTGTCACCGTCGCCCGCCAAGCCCACCACGAGACCATAGCCCACGAGTTGGTTGTCGCGCGCGCCGGAAATCATGACCAGGTCGCGCAGCGGCACGCCGGCAGCGGACAGAGCCGCGGGCCACGCGAGTGCCAGCGCCAGCAGCAGCCCGCTGGAGAACGTTTGGGCAAGGAGCCGCCGCTTCCAGGCCAGAAAACTCTTTTCGATGCCTTCGCGGCCGGTGCCTTTCGCGGGCAAATTCCGCGTGGCCGACGCGCGGCGGCAGACGGGACGCAGTTGACGGGGAACCAGGGGCATAATCAGAATGGGTTGACTTTGTCCACAATCCGCGTGAACCAGCCTTTATTCTGGCTATCGGTCACCGTGCCTTTGCCGACAATCTGGATAGTCGCGTCGGCAACATTGTAGCTCATCACCGTGTCGGCGGCGGAGATATCCTCGGGACGGATGGTGCCATGCAGGACGATGGTCTGTCGCTCGCCGCTGAACGAGGTTTCCCGTTTGCCTTCGATCATCAAATTGTGGTTGGGGAGCACTTCCATGATCTTGACGGCCACTTGCGCCACGATGGTTTCGGAATCGTTAATGGCGCCGGTGCCGTCATGCTTCAGGTCGGAGTTGTACTGCACCGCCGGGGTGGTGCCTTTGTATTGCACGAAACCTGGAAACAGAAACGAGGAAACCGCTGCCGTCCAACTGGAGTTCTTCTCCGTCTTGGTCTCGTTGTTCTTGTTCGCCGAAGAGGTTTCCTGGACGACGATGGTCACAATGTCCCCCACGCCGCTGGCGCGTTTATCCGCGAACATCGAGCGCGTACTCGAAGGCACAACGTTATCCTGCCAGAGCGACTGGGCTCGCACCGCCGGTTCAAAGCAGCAGGGCAACGCCAACAGCGCGATCCACCATTGGCGGCTAAAGTTCTTTTTCATAAGGAGATCAAAATGGTTTTGTTGTTGAGCACCGTGCCCATGAGACTGCGGTGCGTGAGGGAATTCAGAGCGCGAATGGTCTGGCCGGGCGCGCCGTCTTCGAGAATCTCCACCTGGGTGCGGATGCTCAGCGCGCCATCCTGCACCAGGGCGTCGGCCCGCTGGCCACGATGCACCACCGTGCGGGCCTTGACCATGCGCGCCAGCAGCGGTTGCCCCGTCGCCACGGCCTCACTGATCTCCAGCGCGTCCTCGCCCGCCGCCAAATCCGCCAGCGGCTCATGCAAGCTCAGCAGGTCGCGGCGCTCGCGGGTGAACAACCCCGGCGCCACCAAATCGCCGCGTTTGAGCTGGGTGCTGGCCACCCAGACCTCGCGCCAGACAGACGCTTTCAGGTTGGCCGACCAGTTGCCCAGCGTTTCCTGGCCGGTCCGCAGGGTGAAGCGGACGATGAAGCCAGGCATGACCCCAGCCGTCGGCAGATCCGTGATGTCGAGTGTCAGCGGTTCGTCGGGCAGCACCAAGGGAGTCCACGGCTGGGCGAGCCGCAACTCGAGCTGGCCCTTGTCCTTGATGTAATCATGCTGAAGCGTGGCGGTGAGCAGCCCCAGGATATCGGATTCGCCGAGCGTCCGGGCGCGGCGGAAAATCTTGATGGCGTCGGGACCGGAGAAATTGGTCCCAACGCCCGGCGCGTTCGCGGCCAGCAGGCCGCCGATCTGCGCACGCGTAAGCATCAAATTTTTGCCAAAAGCCGGCGCATCGCCCAAGCGGATGACGGGCAGCGGCTGGGTGGAGGAGAACAGTTGCGGCAAAAAGAAGCCGTCGCCATTGACCGGGGCGGCGGCAAGCAATTGAAGTGGCGGCGCTTCGCCGGCACGAAGGTTTGAAGTGAAGCCGCCGCCAAGGCAGGTCCAGAGGAGCAACGGGCAGAGTAACCGTGCCGACACTTGGCTGATCGGCAGAATCCGGCCGGGCTGAAATGGTTTATTGCGGTTCATCAGCGTTGCAGATTGTTGCTCTGCTGCATCATTTGATCCGCGGCCTGCACGGCCTTGGAATTCACTTCATACGCACGCTGGGCCAGGATCATGTTCACCATTTCCTGCACCACACTGACATTCGAGAGTTCGAGGGCACCCTGCTGCAGTTCGCCAAAGCCGTTTTCCGCCGGGTTGCCGAGCTGCGGCGTGCCGGAGGCGCCGGTCTCCTTATACAGATTATGGCCCATGGCATCCAACCCGCCGGGATTGGTGAATTGCGCCAACTGAATTTGAAAATTCGTGTTGCCGCTGGCGGTAGTGTAGGTGGCCGCGCCATTGGCGGTGATGGTGATGCCGGTGACTCCCGCCGGCACCGGCTGGAACCCCTGCACCGGATAGCCGTCGCTGGTGACGACGCGGCCTTGGGAATCCGATTTGAAGGAACCGTCGCGGGTATAGGCCAACGTGCCGTCGGGCATCTGCACCTCAAAAAAGCCCTGGCCTTGGATGGCGAGGTCCAGATTGTTGCCGGTCTGCGTCAAATCGCCCTGGGTAAAGGAGCGTTCTGTGGCCACCGGCACCGAACCCTGGCCGACCTGCAAGCTGGCCGGCAGCGTATTACCGCCACCCTGAGTGGCCCCGGCTTCCTTGGTGTTCTGGTACAGCAAGTCCTGAAACTGCAGTTTGCTCGCCTTGTAACCCGTCGTGTTGGCGTTGGCGAGGTTGTTGGAAATAACATCCAAGTTCATTTGCTGGGATTGCATCCCAGAGGCGGCGGAGTAGAGGGCGCGAAGCATAACTTAAGGTGCTGAGTGAGGGGTGACGGGGCTTGGCCGTGCCGGAGCGACTCCGGTCCCCCGGGTGCGCAACCAAAAGCCAGGCGCGCTCGGCGGCGATTTCCGACTGGGAACTGTGGGTTGTGGCTTCATATCGGGCAGTTCAAGTGGTACCGCTCAAGTCCGTGATGGTCTTGGTCATGCGGTCGCTCTGCATCGTCATCACTTTCTGGTTGGATTCAAACATGCGCATGGACAACAGCAGGCTGGTCATCGCGAGGCTGGGGAGGGTATTGGACTGCTCCACAAAGCCTTGGCGCACGTTCGTAGCGGTGGCGGCTTTAGGCAACGCCAGCGGGCTGTCGGCGCGGAAATAGCCACCGTAGCCCGCGCCCAAGGCCTTTAAATTGCCGAATTCCGTCACCGAGAGCTTTCCTTTGACATCCGCCCCCTGGCTCACTTCGCCCGCGGCGGAGATGTCAATCGGCGCGGTATTGGCAAGATCAAACGTCAATGGGCCGCTGGTGCCGAGTACGAGATACCCCTGTTTGGTAGCCAATTGGCCTAGGTTGTTCTTATGAAACTCGCCGTCCCGCGTATACGCCTTGGAAAGGTCGGGCATCTGCACGGTGAAGAACCCCGGCCCTTCCAGCGCAAGATCCAGCTTCTCGTTGGTGGCCTTGGGTTCACCCTGCGAAAAATTCGTGGCCGCTCCGGCGAAAGGAATGACAAAATTATTGCGGGCCGAACCGGAAGTGGCGGCAGCCAACCCCGTCTGCACGGCCGAAAAACTGATTTCCTGCTGCCGCGCACCGGGCACGGACGAGGTGGCCAAGTTGTCCGCCACCATGTCCTGCCAGCGCTCAGCCGCGTTCATCGCGGCGGCGGCGGAATAAAGGCTGACATCCATACGCAGGACGATTAGCAATGACTATGCCATCCGCGTAAATCACTGATTTTGCAAGAGTTCGGCCCTGAAAACGGCAAATGTTACCGGCGCAAGTCCGACTGGCTAGGCAAGTTTGTCGTCGGTCGCCGAGCGGCCAATCCCGCCACCCCCCGGGCCGGTGGCAACCCGTCTCCTCGGAAATGCGAACAGTTCTTGTCGCCGATCTAAATGGCTTGCCCACGCGACGGTTTCAGTCGCTCAAAAAAATTGGACTTCCCGGGCAAAACTCGACTCCGAGTCCGAGGCGTGAATCAGGTTGAAAAGGAACTGGTCGTCGCCGGGTTGTTGAAATTTCAGGCGGAAAGGCGCGTTGGCTTCCGTGGCCCCCGGCCAAAAATCGCCCCGTATGGTGCCTTGGTCCGCCTGCCATGGGCGCGTGGCACCCACCGCTTGGCGCACCTTCTGGATGGCGGCCGGTCCCCGCAACTGGATTACCTTCACCGGGCCGTGCGCCATGTATTTTGACGTTCCCTCCAGACAGGGAGGCCGGTTTCCAATGGCTGGAAAGTAAAACTCCTTCCATTTCTCCACCGGCAGATTGCGGTCTGCGTCCAGGGTGCACTCGGCCACCACTTGCAATCCCAGTGCGCCTAAGCGAGCCTCGATCTGGCCGGCCAAGCCGCGCCAGAAGGCATCGGGTTTCAGGATCACGAGTGTGTCTTGTTGCGCCGCCTCGGTCATAATGTCTCCATTTGGTTTCGTCAGCCAATCTTAGACTTGTGACGGGCAAAAAAACAACTAGAGTTTCCACCGCGCCGGGTGCGCACCATGAAGACATTTGCAGACTCCCAGTTTCCGGGCCGGCTTATCGCCGTCGAGGGCCTCGACGGTTCGGGCAAATCCACGCAGATTTACCTACTCAAACGGTGGCTGGAGGCCGAAGGCATCAAGGTCTATTTCAGCGAGTGGAATTCGTCCGAGCTCGTCAAATCCGCGACCAGCAAGGGCAAGAAGCGGGAACTGCTTACGCCCACCACCTTCAGCCTGATTCATGCGACGGATTTCGCCGACCGCTACGAGCGGCATCTGGTCCCCCTGCTGCGCGCCGGGTATATAGTCTTGTGCGACCGCTACATCTTCACTGCCTTCGCGCGCGACGTGACGCGCGGCTGTCCGCCCGACTGGGTGCGTGGCAACTACAGCTTTGCCTGCGCGCCCGACTTGACGATGTTTTTCAAGGCGGACTTGGACGTGTCGCTGAACCGGATTCTGGAAGGCCGGCCCAAGTTGAAGTTTTTCGAGGCCGGCATGGATTTGCGGCTGTCCAATGACCCCTACGAAAGCTTCAAAATCTTCCAGGGCCGCATCCTGGACCAGTATCTGGCCATGACCAAAGAGTTCAACTTTGTGATCATTGACGCCAACGAAGTGGTCGAAAAGCAGCAGGTCATCGCGCGCAAATTGGTAAGCGACCGGATTGACCTGAAACGCTTCAAGCGGCGCAGCCCGCTGCCGCTGCCGCCCGCGTTACGCAAGGCGCGGCACGAGCGCGAAGAGCACGACGACCCGGAAAAGGAAGAGGATAAAACCGCATGAACCACTCGCACCGTTTTTACGGGCATGGCATCCCGCACGTCAACGCCGCGGAGTTGGGCGGCCAGCTCATTGTGGTCGAAGGGGCGGATGGCTCGGGCCGCTCAACCCAGATCGCTGAACTGGTCAATTGGCTGGAAACCAGCGGCCACGCGACCGTGCAGGTAGGGCTCAAACGTTCCACCCTCGTCAGCGAGGAATTGGAACGAGCGCAGGAAGGGAATGTCCTGAGCCGGACCACGCTGGCCTTGTTTTACGCCACGGATTTTGCCGACCAGCTGGAAAACATCATTCTGCCGGCCCTGAAATCGGGATTCATTGTGCTGGCGGACCGCTATATTTATACCCTGATGGCGCGCGACATGGTGCGCGGCATGGACGAAGCCTGGCTGAAGAATCTTTACGGGATTGCCCCGGAGCCGGATGCCGTGTTTTATCTGTCGGTGGAACCGCAGGAATTGGTGCAGCGCAACCTGTCCAAGACGGCCACGCTGGATTATTGGGAGAGCGGCATGGACCTCGGCCTCTCGCGCAACGTGTTCGACAGCTTCCTGAAGTATCAGGCGGCGATGGGCGAAGCCTTCCGCCAGCTGGAGAAAAGCTACCACTTCGACATTATTGACGCCAACCGTTCGGTGGGGGCAGTGACCAAGGAACTGCGCAAGAAGATCGGCGAACTGCTGCAAGAAGCCTGACTCAAGGCGAATTGGTAGCGACGGCTTCCGGCGCGACCGGCGGCGCGTTCGTCCCGAAGAGGGGCTTGTGGAAGGGACGCTTCATCAGTTCATCAAATTGCTGACGTTGCGCTGGCGTCAACGCTTCGCGGATTTCCAGCCGGGCGTCCTGCACCACCTTCCGCATGAGATTCTGGCTGTCGCTGATAATCTTCTGGATGACTTCATGCTGATCTTTGGATAATTGCAGCTCCCCTTCCAGTCGCTGGAGAAACTCTTTGCTTAAGATCTGTGGTGGGTTGGGCAGGCGGACGGACGCTCCAGCCGAATCATTGGTGGGGGCGGAATTCGGCGGCGGGGTCGGATTGGGATGTTTTGCGGCCACCCGGGGGCGGGCTTGCTTCACACAATTAACCAAGACCCCACCGGTGACTACGCCCGCCCCAAAAATCAACACGGTGGCCAAGACGATCGTGGGAATGACCTTCCAATTGTTCACGGCGTGGCATCCGACTGGTCAACCGAGGCCAGCAGGGTGTTTTCGAAATCTTGCGACAAGTCCTTGTTGTTATCTCCTGCCGCCGGCGTAAACAGCGACACGGCGCCGCACAGCAGCGCCAACACCACGCACGAAACCGCCGCGCGCCACAAACCGCGGGCCCAGAGGGCACGCCCCGAAACCGCCGCGCGTTCCGCAATCAAGGCCATGATGCGCTTTTCAAACGCATACGGCACCCGATCATCCGGCAGTTGTTGCCGGGCAGCGGCGGTCAGTGTTCGTTGCAAGTCAGCGAGGTTCATACGCTTCAATCCTTGGGACGCGCAAACTTTGCGCAGGGTTACAAATACTTGTCCTTGGCCATGCGCGCCAGAATCTTCCGCATTTCGGCACGCGCCCGAAACGCGCGGACTTTGACCAGGGGCACCGACCAACCGGTCAGTTCGGCGATCTCCTTGACCGAACGGTCCTCGATTTCCAACAGTTGAATAATCAGCCGGGCTTCGGGCGAAAGCCGGTCCAAGACCCGGTTGATGAGTGCTTTCGCGGCGTCGGCTGCCTCGGTCGCGCCGCCGGTGTCGGTGACAAAGCGGTCCAGCCAATCCTCCTCCGGCTCGGAAATCTCGCTGAAGGAGGATTCGCGGTTGCGCTGGTGGCCGCGCAAAAAATCGTAGCAGGTCCGCACCGTCATCCGCATCAGCCAGTGTTCGAAGGGGGCCTCGCCACGGAAGCTCTTGAGTTTGTCAAATGCCTTCAGCCAGACCTCCTGCGCAATGTCTTCGATCTCGCTGTCGCGCCGGGCATAGCGGCGGGCCGTCGCAAACACCCGCGGGGAATATTTGGCCACCAGCGGCTCAAAACTGGCACTGTCGCCCTGCAGCACGGCGGCAATTAGTTCAGCTTCAGACCGTTCTTCCATCGGAAACGCCTCAGACCTTACTCTCGATTCACACCCAACATGGCCTCGAACTCCCGGGAAAACTCTGCGATGGCCGCCGCGGCTTTGTGCGGCTGCTCCAGCAACAAGTTGAGCCGTTCCGCGGCGGTTTCCGGCCGCAGGCGCATCAGCTCCGCCGCGGCGACGATGTTGGTCAATTTGCCGTTGACATCGTGGCGCATGATGCGCAGCTTCTCATGCAATGCCGCGATCTGGTTCTCGGTCAAAGAAATCGGACCCATTGGTTTATATCCGCCGGACATGAAACTATCATCGCGGAAGTAGTCGCGAATGCAAGCGCGGGCTTCAATCAAGTGTAAAAATGTCCCAATTCCCGCAACGAAGAATAGTCTTTGGCCCGTTCCGCGGAGGCGCGCCCAATGATAATGTGGTCCACCACTTCGATCTTGAGCAATTGCCCGGCGCGGATCAAATCGCGCGTGGCCTTGATGTCCGCCTCGCTGGGCGTGGGGTCGCCGCTGGGGTGGTTATGCACCAGCAGCACCGCCGCCGCGTTGGCGGCGATGGCCGCTCGGAAGACCTCCCGCGGATGCACCAGCAAGGTGTCCAACAGGCCGCGGGAAATCTCCTCGGTGCGAATCAAGCGCTTCCGGGTGTTCAGCAGCAGCGCCTGAAAGGATTCCACTTTGTTGAGGCGATTCGTCTCGCGCATGAAGCTCACCACCGTGGACGGGTTGTCCAACACGGGTGATTCTTCGCGGCGCTCCTGCTCCAGGCGCCGCGCCAGCGCGAACGCAGCCACCAGCGTCGCCGCTTTGTCGCGCCCGATGCCCGGCTCGCCGCGCAATTCGTCCACCGACGCCAGCGCCAGCGCGTGCAGCGAGCCAAACCGCTGCAGCAAGTTCTGCCCCACTTGAACTACATTGATGCCCTGCAAGCCCGTCCGCAACAGGATGGCAATCAATTCCGCGTGGGTTAGGGCATCTGGCCCGCGGGCCACCAGTCGTTCCCGGGGACGTTCGCTGGCCGGCTGGTCTTTCAAGCGCAGGGATTCGCTCATGGCCATGGTGTAGCCGGGAACCTGGCGCTTGTCACGCGGAAGATTGCGGGGGACGGAGGGGGCGGCAGTAAAGCCGAAGGCACAAAGCTACAAAGACATAACTGATTTGTCCTCGTAATCGCAATTCAAGCCGCGATCTTGAGATGGGTAATCCGGAAGACCGCTCCGCGCGGCTCGTTGGCCAGGCAGGTGATTTCCCAGCCATGAGCCAGAACGATTTGCTGCACCACCGCCAGGCCGAGGCCGGTGCCTTTTTGGTGGGTGGTGAAATAGGGCTTGAAGATTTCCTGGCGATTCTCCGGCGGCACGCCCGGACCGTCGTCGCGCACCTCCACCACGGCTTCTGTAGCCCCGGCGCGCTGGACAACCAACTGAATTCTTCCCTTCGCCTCCGCGGCCTGAATCGCGTTGATGAGCAAATTAAACAGGACCTGCCGCAACAGTTGATCGTCCGCTTCCACCACCAAAGCCTCGCCGCCGACTTCGACGTGGAGCTGCTTCTCTTCGATATCCAGCCCTAGCGTGCGCACGATCTCATGAGCGGCGGCGGTAAGGATCACCCCTGTACGCCGAACTTCGCGGGGCCGCGAATAGTTGATGAATTCGGTCAACTGGGCCGTGACCTTGTCGGTCTCGTCCACAATGATCCGGGACTTTTCCCGCACTTCGGGTGCGGCCTCGGGCAGGCGCGAAAGCATCTGGGCCTGGCCCCGGATGATGTTCAAGGGATTGCGCGTCTCATGCGCGAGACCGGCGGCGGCCAGGTTCAATTCCTTGAGGTGGGAATTCAACTCGCTGGCCCGCACGAGCCGGATTTGCAATTCCGCCGTCCGCCCAATGTTGCGCCAGGCCAGGCCGGCGCCCAGCGCGGAAACACCCGCGAAAAAGCCGATAACGAAGCGCAGCCAGAGGTCATGGGTGCAAACCGCGCGGTAATTGTCCGTGGACATGGCCAGCACGAGCCAGTGCAATTCATGCTTGGCCAGAAGCGCATTGTATTCGTCATCGGGCATCCCGCGCAGCCAAGGCAGGCGCCCCCGACCGCCACGGGGTCGGTCGCCGCCCTCGGGCGGCCGCCGGCCTTGGTCGGGCGGTGGCGGCGGTGGTTCCAGTTCGCCGTTTGTCGGCGGCGGCGGAAAGTGGTTGCCCGTCAGCTCATTGGTGGCCCCGACCGAGTTGTCATTGGGGCGCGGACCCCGCCGCGAAAAATCCCGGCCATTGCGCGGCGGGCCGGGCAGGACCACGGTGGCTCCATTGGTCTGGCCTTCCGGACTGACACTCGCGCTTTCTATGGGTAAAACGAGGGTGACATGGTCCGCCGACCAAATTTCGCTGCCGGCGAGCGTTTCGTGCGATAACAAATTGGTGTCGCCGACGGCCACCACCGGTTCGCCATTCGTATTCAGCAGCCCAACATACATTAACTTGACGACGGAGGCGGTGCGGTTGCTGACCAGTTCGCCGAGAACCAGCTCCAGGTTTTCCTGAAAGATCGTGCCGCGAAACCGGAACGCGCGGGTAACCGCGCTCAAGGTGCCCGCAATTTCATGCGAACGGCTGCGCAGGTCGAGCTGGGCGGCACCGACGACGCGACGATGCTCCTGCACCTGCCAGCCAACGACCAGCAGCCAGGCCCCCAGCAGCAGCCCGCTAGCCCATCCGCTTCGTCGTGCAGAGTTCATGCGCGCTTGAACCTCGATTACGGGGCTGCATCCAGCAAGTCCGATTTCTTCTTCTTTTTCTCCGGCACATGCTTCACCGGCACGCGTTCCAGGAAACGGTCCAGCTCCTGCTCGGAAATGGAATTGGTAATCAGCGGCAGTTGGCGCATTTCCGGATTGCTCATCCCGGCCAGTTGCGCCGGCGCGTCCACGATGTGCGGCGTGAGAAACATCAGCAGTTCCTGCCGGGCTTGGGCTTTGCTGCTTGTCCGGAAAAGTTGGCCCAAGAGCGGGATGTCGCCGAGATATGGAACCTTGCTGTCGGCGGAGCTCTTCGTGTTGGAGATCAAGCCGCCAATCACCACGGTCTGACCGTTGGGCGTGACCACCACGGTGTTCGCGGACGTGACGTTAATGTTGGGCGCATACACGGGGGAAGAGCCAAGAAAGGTACTGCCATAAGCAATGATCTGCCCCGGCGTGGAAGTGTCCACGGACGAGTCCTGGGGCTGGAGGATCATTTCCACCAAGCCGTTTGCCCCAATATACGGAGTGACGTTCAGAATGATGCCCACGGATTGATAGTTGCCGTTGATCGTGGGAACAACGGTCCCGGAGCCACCCGCGGAGACATAAGTGACGCCGCTCGGCAGATAGATATTCTGACCCACCGTAATCTGCGCCATCTGCCCATCGCGCGCCAGAATGGAAGGCCGCGACAGCACCTCGGATTTGCCGGCAGCGGCGACGGCCTGGACCGTGGCAGTAAAATCATTGCCCAACACTTGATACATTCCGCCATTGCCCGCCACGCTGGGCAAAGACTGCGGCAGGCTGAAATTGTTGCCCACATTGGCGTTGGCATAGGTTGGTGTCCCGATGGGGACATTGCCTTTTGCCGCACTCCCATTGGTCACCAGCCCAACGTATTGACCCAGGCCGGAGCCTAAGCCCCCGCCGGTATAATTGCCCTGCACCCCGATTAACGACGAGTTGTTATGCTGCACTTCCAAGAATACCACTTTGATGAGCACTTGGGGTTCGGGGGCATCGAGGCTTTGCACCACGCGGCGAATCTGCTCGCTGGTCTCCTTGTCGGCGATGACGATGAGGTTGTGCGTCACCGGATCCACCGAGATGATCGCGTTGCCCACCGTGCCGTTGTTATTGTATTGCCCGCTGCTGGAGCTGGAGCCGTTGCGATTATTGCCGCCACCAAAGCCGCCGCCACCGAATCCGCCAAAGCCGCCGCCGCCAAAACCACCACCACCGCCACCACCGCCAAAACGCTGTTGCGCGGACAGGTTGACTGCGGCGCACAACAGGATCAGCAGGGCGCCGCCGAACATTTTATTGAAAGAATGAGATTTCATAGTTTGTCTTTGCCTTAAGTGTTTCCAGGAAATGAATTAGAATTGTGCTCCCCCACCCGCGCGC